>Ga0255108_1000005_pt1 | contig 81074 bp, 68 predicted proteins | sample Law_Miss_RepA_8h_FD_188469 | JGI IMG/M metagenome (GOLD analysis project Ga0255108, IMG submission 188469) | Freshwater microbial communities from St. Lawrence River, New York, United States - Law_Miss_RepA_8h | ecosystem: Environmental > Aquatic > Freshwater > River | place: USA: New York... | reverse complement strand
GATCTCGGCGTCCTGGTCGTCGACCTCGTAATCCTTCATCGCCATGAACTCCAAGGTCAGCTTGCCGTCGGGCGCGAGGTCGTCGTTCGTCACCATGCCGCCCACGCGGGCGAGCACGCGCAGTGCCGCCGCGAGGCTGAAGATGCTGTCCTCGAGGTCGCACATGATCCCGAAGGACTTCTCCAGTTCCTCGAACTTGTCCTGCAGGGATAGCGGGAGGAAGGCCTGGTGTGCCTCGCCGATCTGCCGGTCGAGGTCCGCGTCCGGGGTGCGGTTCTGGCCGCGCACCTTGATCAGCACGCAGAGCAGGTGGCAGCGATGCAGGCATTCCGCGGCGATGCCCAGCAAATCATTGATGGTCGTCCGCATCATCAGGTTACGCGCATAAGCGTTCACCTGGTCGGCGGTGAGGTGGTTCTGGGGGGAGGGCATCACCCGGCTCACGGCCGAGTAGTAATCGTAGGCCCGCGGGTCGGAAGTGCGGAGGCCCGCCAGGCTGAAGGCGAGCATGTCATGCTGGCGTTGCAGCGCCGCCATGAAGGTCCGGCTGATGCTCTGCAGGGAGATGATATTCTCCTCGGATTCGGGGGCGTCGTCGGGCATGGTCAAGAGGCCGGATTGGAACCCGAGTCCTTGGCGTGGCGAGCCCTTTTACGGGCGAGGAAGCCGTCCGGGCGGGGTTTCGGGGTCGAAGCGAACCAGGCGATGGCCAGAGGGATGGTCTCGCGGAGGGTCAAGGGCGGCTGGCCGGGGAGGCGAAAGCAATGTTCGGTGCGGGCCTGCAGGTCGGGGTCCAGGCGCCCGCCGGGGACGAGCAAGGCCAGGTGCCGGGCCGGAACGCGGACCGGGTTGGCCAGGTCGATCTTACGGCCAAGGTCGGGCGAAAGCGCGACGACGCAGCAACGGTCTTCGACGAGTTTGAGCAAGCCGCCCAGCGCGGCGGCGCGCATCAGCTTGAGTTTCTCCATCGCACCCGCGGCCAGGTGCCAGGCCTCGGGGTGGAAGGAAAGCTTCTCGGTGCCGGAGGAAAGCAGCAGGCGTTCCAGTCCGAAGGCGGCCATGGCCCGCGCCAGCGCGGCGAGGTCGGCCGGGTCCGTCAGGCCGTCGGCGATGACGATGGTCTCGCGGCTCTCCCGCCAATCCGTGAAATCACCGACCCGCGCCAGGCCGAAGTCCGGCCGCATCGTCAGCGCGCACACGTCCTCGCAGGGACCTTCCGCGGTCTGGGCCAGTTCGATCGGCCCCACGATGCGGGTCTTGACGCCGAGTTCGCGGAAGGCCGCGTCGTACGGCGCCAGTTCGGGCGCAAAGGCGGCCGTGGCCGCGACCTCGCGGAGCGCCTTGGGATGATGCTGCAGGCAGGCCAGCAAGGAGGCCATCCCGCGGAGCACGAGACGGTTGGGGTGGGGGTCGGGGGTGGTCACGGAAGGCGGCCTTCGTCGAGGTCGATCATGTCGGCGAAGGAGATGATGTCGGTGCGGTGCTCGGCGCCCATCTTGCGTTTGGCGTCGGTCAGGGCTTCGCGGCCCATCTCGCTCATGCCTTTCTGCACCAGCTCGCGGTTCCAGGTGGCGACGCGGAGGTCGGCCGGGAAGAGGCGGAGGAGGCGTGCGTCGAGGTCGGCGTCATCGCCGGCCTCGCGGACGCAGGCGACCAAGGCCTCGGGGTCGATGCCGAGGTGCAGGCAGAGGAAACGATCGAAACCTTTGCAGAAATTGCGTTGGTAAGACTTCGGCAGCTCGCCGTGCACATGCTTGCGCGCCTTGGCGAGGAAGCGCGGCAGGTGGAGGAGGCCGGTCGCCCGATGCGGGAGGTAGGACGACGGGAGGTCGTAGCAGATCTCGCCGGTCGCCTCCGAGAAGCCGTTGGGACGCGGGGTGGGCTGGTCGCTCATCGGGAAGGGAACTGGCTGGCGGGCAGCGCTCGCACGGTCTCGGCAATCGCGCGCCCGACCTTGCCCAAGTTGCGGGATTGCGCCGCGACGAAGGCCGGTGCGTCCAGCTCGGCCATGGGCTCGACGCAGGCCGAGGTGCCGCCGGCGACCGCCGAACCATCCGCTCGTTCGAGTCGGTAGCGGAGTGTGAGGGCGGCCCGGCGCTCCCCGACGACCTCGAAACGTTCGCATTCGAGGACAAGGGTGAGGTGCGGGGCGTCCGGGGTCTCCACCTTGGTGGGGCAGCCCGCCTCGCGGGTCAGGTGCCGGGCGATGGTCTCGGCGACGAGGCGATCGAGGGAGGCCGTCCAGCGGTGCGCATCATCGATGAGCACTTGGCTGCCCGGGGTCAGCAGGACGACGGCGGGCCGGCGGACGCTGGCCGGCAGGCTCGCCCGGGGCACGTGGATGAGCGGCTGCGCCTTTGTCGGCGCGCCTGCGGCCGCTTCGAAACGGTGGAATGAAACGGCTTCGCTTTTCTTATCGAAGACGATGCAGCCGGGCAGGAGCACGAGCGCCAGCAGAAGGGTGAGCGTCCTCATTTGGCGCCCTCCTCCGTGGTCGACGGCTTGAGCTCGAGTAGCGTGGGGGCCGACTTCCGACGTCCCTGGATAATCGTCTCAGGGTTGCGTTCGATGAAATCGGCGAGCGAGCGGATCGCCTGGGCGGCCTCCGCGACGTCGGCGAGAGCCTGGTCGAGGTCGCGGCGCATGGTCGAGCCGGGCTTGGTCAGGCCGCGCAGGTTCTCGGCGGTGGTGTTCAGGTTCTCGAGGGCCTTTCGACCAGCCCCGGCCATCGCTTGGATGTCCTCAGCGACCGGGTCGACCCGGGCGTTGAGGCGTTTCACCAAAGCGTCGACGGAGCGCATCGCGGCGGAGAAATCCTCGACCGCCTTGGTCACCGCGGGGTCGCCGGTGAGTCGGGCGATATTGTCGGAGGCCTTGACGAGGTTGCCGTTGATCCGGCCGAACTCGATCTGCGCCGCCCCTTGGTCGATCCGGCCTAGGATTGCGTCGACCTTCCGCGTGATCGCCACGAAGTCGACGCGGCTGAGCTGGTCGAGGGTCTGGGAGACGGCCTTGGTCAAGGCGCCGAGGTTGGAGGGCAGGGTGGGGATCTCGGCGTTGACCCCTTTCGTGTCGTGGAGCCGGGCGGGGGTGTCGGGGAAGTAGTCCAGCTCTACGTAAAGCACGCCGGTGATGACCGACTGCTGCTGCAGTTTCGCGCGGAGCCCCTTCTCGATCGAACCGCGGAGCCCTTTCTGGTCGAGTAAGGCCTGGTCGAGCCCGCGCCGGGTCAGCAGGTCGGGGGCGAATTCCATGACCACCGGGACGGAATAGTCACCGGTCGCTTGTTCGGCGGTGCGGAGCAGGACCTGCGCGACCTTGCCGATGGTCACCCCGCGGAACTTGACCGGCGCCCCGATGTCGAGGCCGCTCACCGAGTCGTCGAAGTAGGCCAGTGCGGTTGGCTTGTTGCCGGCGAAGCTGCCGCTGCCGAGCAGGATTACGGCGACGCAGGCCAGCACGATGCCGCTGGCGACGAAAGCTCCGATGAGGGTCTTGTTGGCGGAACGGCGCATGTCAGGGGATGCGGGCTTGGGAGAAGAAGGCGTGGGCCTTGGGATAGGCGTCCGGCGACAGGAAGTCGCGAGGCGGGCCGTAGGCGCCCATCCTGCCCGCGTCCGGGTCGAGGTAAACGCAGAAGTCGGCGATTCGGAGGATGCTGGGGACCTCGTGGCTGACTAGCACGAGGGTGGTGCCGAAGGCCTCCCGGAGTTTCAGGATGAGTTCGTCGAGCCGTCCCGAGGTCATCGGATCCAGACCGGCGCTGGGTTCGTCGAGGAAGATGACCTCCGGGTCCAAGGCCATCGCCCGGGCGATCCCCGCCCGTTTCGCCATGCCGCCGGAGATCTCGGACGGGAGCTTATCCATCGCGTCGGCAAGGCCCACCAGGGCGAGCTTGTATTCGGCCAGCGCGCGGAGGTCCCGGCGCGGGGCGCCGAGGAACTCCCGCATGGGCAGTTCGACGTTCTCAAGCAACGTCAGTGACGAGAAGAGCGCGGAGCCTTGGAACAGGAAGCCCAGCCGGCGCAGGGTGGCCGCTCGTTCGGCCGCCGCGGCGGTCGCGAGGTCGACGCCGAGCACGGTAGTCTTCCCGCCAAGCGGTTCGTCGAGGCCGCTGAGCGAGCGCATGAGCGTGCTTTTGCCGCAGCCGCTGGGGCCGACGATTGCGAGGATCTTCCCAGCCTCGAGCTGGAAATCGATGCCGGACATGATCACCCGCTCTCCATGGCCGATGGCGAGCCCTTCGCTGGTCAGGATGGCGGCCGGGGTGGTCATCAGAAGTTGAAGAGGTTGAAGATGACCGCGAACAAGGCGTCAGAAACCACGATCAACGTGATGCCGAGCACCGCGGCGGTGGTGGCGGCCTCGCCGACCCCGAGGGCGGAGGGCTTGGCCACCGCGCCGCGGTAGCAGCCCGCCCACGCCGCGATGAAGCCGAATGCGACGGATTTGATGACGCCGACCAGGAAGCTCTTGAGGCTGATCGCGACGACTACCTGCGTGAGGTACTGGCTGACGCTGAGCTCGCCGGCGCAGGCCACGACCATGCCGCCGAACACGCCGACGAAGGTCGCAAAGATGGCGAGCAAGGGGACCATCAGGGTGACGGCGAGGATGCGGGGTAGGCCCAGGTACTCGACTGGGTTGAGCCCGAGCACGCGCAGGGCGTCGGTCTCCTGACTGACGTTCATGCTGCCAAGCTGGGAGGCGAAAGAGGTCGCGGTGCGTCCGCAGGCGATCACGCCGGTCATGAGCGCGCCCATCTCGCGGGTCATCGCCAGCGAGACGAGGTTGGCGACGTAGATGGTGGCCCCGACTTGCCGGAGTTGGATGAGGCCCACGTAGGCCATGATGAGGCCGGTGAGGAAGCCGAGCAGGGCGACAATCGGGAGCGCGTCGACGCCGGCGGTCTGCAGCTGTAGCCAGAAGTCCTGCCAGTTGACCCGGGCCCGCCCGAGGAGCAGACGGCCGCAGGCGCTGGCGGTCTCGCCGATGTGCTCGAAGGCGCGGCCCCAGGAGGAGGAACTGGCCAGCCCCCAGTCGCCGAACTGTTCCAGGAGGCCGGGAGTCGGCGCGTCCGCCTCGCTCGAGGTGCTCGTCTCGGTCAGTTCGACGAGCGCACGTAGCCGGCGGGGTAGGGCGCTCAGGTCGAGCTGCCGGACGTGCCGGAAGTGGCGATGAATCCAGGCAGGCAGGGAGGAATCGAAACCGCCGAGTTCCGCCGCGGTCACCCGGATGCGGTCGCCCTTGAAGGTGATTTCGGGTGTCGCGACCTGCGCGCTCCAGTCGCCCGCGATGGCGACCACGGTGAACCCGTCGGCCAGGACCTCGGTCCGGGCCCGCGGCGGGTTGGCAGGCGCGTGGGACATCCTGACAGTCAGATACTTCGGGATGCCTCCGTTAACAAGTCAGAAAGGCGTTGTCCCGTCGAGCGGACAAGGCTTTGCTGACCCTCCGTCGGATGCGATCCGCCCTCCTGATCCTCCTCCTCGCCGCGAGCCGCCCCGTCCGCGCGGAGGAACTGCGTTCGCCTTTTCCCACCGGGGCCGAAGCCGGGGTGTTCTCGCTGTGCGAGGAGAACGACAAGTTCTCGTTCAACAATCGGGACCGCTATTACACCCAGGGGCTGCGGATGGCGGTCAATCACGAGAACGGCTTCTACGCTGCGTTGACCCAGGAGATCAACACGCCCGCGGACACCCTGAGCGCCAATCCGCCGCTCGATGACCAGCCCTACTCGGCGGCGTTGTATTTTTCCTATGGCCATGGCCGGGTGCTGGAGCGCGGGGGCCGTCGCGACGTCCTTTTCGTCTGGGAACTGCAGCTCGGCGTGGTGGGTCCTGCGGCTGGCGGCCCGACGATCCAGAACTCGGTGCACCGCCTGATCGGCGTGCCCACCTCGACGGGCTGGGAGACGCAGCAACCGAACGAGCTCGTCGCCAACCTCAACCTCGATTTCCGCAAGCGCTTCGACCTGCCGGGCGCCCGCCCGGGCCTGCGCGACCTAATCGTCCGGGCCGGTGCCGAGCTCGGGACGATCCGCACGGAATTCATCCTGGGCGGTCAGGTCCGGTGGGGGCGGGGGCTCGCCCGATCGTGGGGCAATACTACCATCCGGCAGAGCCCGGCCTTCGATCCCGTCGACCGGCTGCGCGGCGACCTCACCGACCCGCCGGTGGCCGCCTGGTTCTTCGCCGACGCCCAGGTCGAGGTCGTCGTCAGCAATTACGCGACCGATGGCGGGAATTTCCGCACGAGCCGCGGCGTGCCCCGCGAGCCCGTCGTCGGCCAGCTATCCCTGGGCTACAGCTTCCAGTTCCAGCGTTTCGCCGCCACCCTCTACACGTCCGTCCGCAGTCATGAGTTCGCGGCGCAGCAGTCGCTGCATGGCATCGGCGGCATCAAGCTTGATCTCCTTTTCTGATATGTCCCTGCTCGCCGTGGTCGACCTTGGGTCGAATTCCCTCAAAGTGTCCATCGTCGACGCCGCCACACGCCGGGAGGTGGCCCGTACCAGCGAGCCGGTCCGGATTTTCCCGGCTACTTTGGGCGAGTTCACGCTAGCCCGCGAGACCCAAGCTGTCGCCGCGGAAGCGGTGCGTCGCCTGGTCGAATTCGCCCGCGCCCAGGGAGCCCAGCAGGTGGCCATCCTCGGCACGAGCGCCGTCCGCGATTGCGCCAACCGGGCCGAGTTCGCGGCCCTGATCCAGGCCACCGTGGGCGTGCCGCTGACCATCATCTCCGGCGAGGTCGAGGCGCGCCTCGTCGCCGCCGGAGTGCGGACCGATCCGGCCTACGCGGACTGCCCCCATCTCACCCTCTTCGATCTCGGCGGCGGCAGCCTTGAGGTCGCCACCGTACGCGGTTCCCAGGTGACCTTGGCGCGGAGCTATCCCCTCGGTTCCGTCCGTCTCACTCATGGTTACCTCCGCGGCAGCCAAGGGGTCGTCGACGAACTGGATCAGGCCTCCATCCGTGATCACCTGCTCCGGACGCTTGGTCCGGTGCTGTCGCCCAAGATGGCTGAACAGGGTCTGGTCGTCGGCGCGGGCGGAGTCTTCAGCGCGGTGGCGCTTCACCTAGAGGCGGTCGGCGAGGCGGTCGTCGAGGGACGTCTGCCCACCCTCCGGATCCGTGCCTTGAAGGATAAACTCTCCGCCTTGCCCTTGGCCGAGCGGGCCGCGGTTCCAGGCATCCCGGCCGATCGCGCCGACATCATGCCGGCGGCGCTTCTGACGGTCTGCGTCCTCGCCGACCTCACCGGCGCGGAGTCCTTCCACCTCACCCACCACGGGCTGCGCCATGGCATGGTGGAACTGATGCTCGGCCCCTCGGGTTCGCTGTCATGAGGATGCTCGCTTGGATCGCGCTCGCCTGGGGCGCGCACCTCCTGTCGGCCGCCGAACGGCCCGAGGTGCGTACCGGGCTGGTGGTGGGGGTGGAGCCCGCCCGACATCGGTTGCTCATCGAGGAGTCGCCGGGCGCCGCGCCGACGGGCTATCTCGCCCGTCCCGGTGACCTGGAGTTGCCGTGGGCCGGGCGACGCATCCGCTTCGAAGTCCTGACCGACGCCGGCCGACGGTGGGCCGATACGATCTTCCCGGCGGGAACGGAGGAGCTGCGCCGGGTGGCCGAAGTCACCGATTCCCTGCGCCGCCAGACCGCGGACCAAGGGCGGCTGGTGACGCGCATGCCCCGCGACCTTATCCCGGACTTTGCGCTGTGGGATCAGGAGGCACGGCTGGTCTTCAAGAAGGACCTGCTCGGCGCACCCTTCGCCCTCAACTTCATCTTCACCAGCTGCCGTTCGGCCAAGATGTGCCCCGCATCCACGGCTTGCATGAAGCAGTTGGGCGACGAGCTGGCGAAGGATCCCAAGCTCAAGGAGGTTCGTCTGGTGACGATCACTTTCGACCCGGAGGTCGATTCGCCCGGTCGGCTGCGGACCTATGCCCAGGGCTACGGCATCGATCTGGGGCGGCACCGTTTTTTTACCGGGGACGCGGGGCAGATCAAGGACCTCATGCGTAACTTCGGCATTCTCACGGTCCGCGACGACGGGACCATCGTGCACAACGCCGCTTTGATCATCGTCAACGCCCAAGGTCGCATCACGCAACGCCGGGAGGGCGCCTCCTTCGATGCCGCCGACGTCGCCAAGGTGCTGGCGGGATTGGTCCCGGAACGATGAGCCCCCTCCGTCAGTCGTTGGTGCTCACGGCAGTGGCGGCGCTCGGTTTCCTCGCCTTGCGCAGCCTGCCCGACACCCATTGCGCGTTGCTGCATGCCGACCATCAGCCCGTCGTCGTCGATGGCTTGGAGTTCTGCGGCGTCAATGAGGAGGCGAACTTCTACCGCCCGCGGGACCTAAAGTTTCCCTACGCCCTCAAGCTCGAGCGGGTCGGGGAAGCGGCGTCGGGTCAGATCGGTCGGCTGACGCTGACGGGTGAGGACGGGCGCGCCTTGCTCGATCATCAGCTGGCCCTCTCCCATACGCGCAAGTTGCACCTGCACCTCCGCTCCCTGGCGCGGTCCGGTTACGTGCACCTGCATCCGGAGCCCGGGGTCGACGGTAACTGGACCTTCGCGGTACCCGCCGACTTCGACCTGACGCAGGGCGCCCATGCCTATGTCGACTTCGTGCCGTTGCGCGGCGGGCGAGTCGCCCTGGTCGAGGCCGTGTGGGCCCCGATGCCGCGGCTGACGTCCATCGCGACCACCGTCCCGGTCCTGGAGGTCGCGGGCTTCACTGCTTCCACCGCCCGCACCGGTGAGTCCGCCTTGTGGCGCGTCCGTTTGCGAGGCTCGGCGGGCGGCCCGGTCAAACTGCGCCCGTTGATGGGTTCCCTCGGTCATGCCGCCTTGTTCTCCGCGACGGCGGGGGAGGCCACGATGGGCTATGCCCACCTGCATCCTTCCTTGGAAGGGGGGGAGTACGACGCGGAGCCGACCCTTTCTTTCCGGATGCGCCTGCCCCGGCCGGGCGACTACGAACTCTGGGTCCATGTCGACGCCGACGGCGACCGCTACGTTCGGATTCCGGTCACCGTCACGCCTTGAGCGCGCGGAAGTAGGCGACCGTCGCATCCAGGCCTTCGGCCACGGTGTGCCGCGGGCTCCAGCCGGCCGCGCGGAGCTTGTCCGCGGAGGCAAGGGAGTGCTTCACGTCCCCGAGGCGTGCAGGCTTGTGCTCGATCTTCGAGCTGGAGCCGGTGAGCCGGATGACTTCCTGAGCGAGGGCCTGCACGGTCATCTTCTGCCCATACCCGACGTTGTACGTCCCGGCGACGGCGGGGGTCACCGCGGCGAAGGTGAGCGCGCCGACGATATCCTTCACGTAGATGAAATCGCGCGTCTGCTCGCCGTCGCCGAAGATGCCGATTGGTTCGCCGCACACGGCCTTCTCGATGAAGATCGGGACGGCGGCGGCGTAGGGGGATTTGGGGTCTTGACGCGGTCCGAAGACATTGAAGAAGCGGAGCGAGGCGGTCGCCAGGCCGTGCTCGCGTCGGAATAGCTCGAGGTAGTACTCGCCGTCCAGTTTCGTCACCGCGTAAGGCGACTTTGGTTCGGGGAGCATCGTCTCGACTTTCGGGACCGTCGGGTTGTCGCCATAGATGGCGGCGGAGGAGGCCAGGACGACTTTGCCGACCTTCGCGGCGGCGGCGGCTTCGAGCACATGGAGGGTCCCGGTGGCGTTCAGCTCGACGCACTCGCGCGGCCGGAGCATGGATTCCGGCACCGAGATCATCGCGGCGAGGTGGAAGACCTGGTCGACCCCGCGCATGGCCTCGTCGAGTTTGGCGCGGTCGAGAATCGAACCTTCGATCAGGCGGTGCGTGAGGCCGACGAGGTTGCGGCGGTGACCGCTGCGGAAGTTATCGAGGACGACGACCTCGGCGCGGCCTTGGAAATGCTCGACGATGTGGGAGCCGATGAAGCCGGCGCCGCCGGTGACGAGGATGCGCATAGTCAGCGGACCAGCGCCTGCATGGCGGAGAATTGGGCCTCGATCGACTCGACCAGCTTGAACTGGGTGCGGAGACGGTCGAGGTTATGGCGGGGCCGCTTGATCTTGAAGTAGACGTCGCCCTCGAGCCAGTCCGTGAGGAAGCGCAGGCCGATCTCGAAGGTGATCAACTTGCCGGCGAAGGGCAGGAGGGCGCGTTCGGCGGGTGTCAGGAAGCCCCCGGCGGTGGCGAGGTAGCCCTTCACCAGGGCCTCGAACATCGGGAGCTGCATCGTCACCTTCGCAAGGTCCGTCTCGTCCTCGGCGGCCGGGGAAGTCGAGGTGCGGACGAGGTCGCCGAAGTCGTAGAGCGCGGAACCCGGCATCACGGTATCGAGGTCGATGACGCAGATGCCTTCCTGGGTCTCGTTGTCGAGCAGGACGTTATTGAGTTTGGTGTCGTTGTGCGTCACGCGCTCGGGGATCTCGCCGCGCGCCATCGCGTCGACGATCAGGCCGACCTCCCGGGCCCGGGCCTGGGCGAAGGCGATCTCGGCGGCGGCTTCCCGGGCGCGGCCATGGGCGTCCATGGCGAGCGCGGCTTCGAAGGCGGCGTAGCGGCTCGGGGTATGGTGGAAGTTCGGGATGGTCTCGACGAGGCGCTCGCCCGGGAGGTCGGCCAGCAGGGCCTGGAAGGCGCCGAAGGCCTTGGCCGCCTGATAAGCCTGGTCGGCGTTGCGGATGACGTCATGCCCGGTGGCCCGTTCGACGAAGATGTAGCAGCGCCAATGGTTGCCGTGCGCGTCGACATACCAGCCCCGGCCCTCGCGGGTTGGCACCAGCGTGAGGGCACGGCGGGAGGCGTCATGTCGGCCGGCTTGGGCGAGCTTGGCCTGCGCATGCCGGCAGACGCGCTCGACGTTGCGCATGAGCCCGTCCGGGTTCTTAAAGATGTTATGGTTGATGCGTTGCAGGACGTAGCGGACGGACCGTCCGCCTTGGTCCATCTCCAGCGCGAAGGTGTCGTTGATATGGCCGCTGCCATAAGGCGGGGCCGAGACAAAACCCCCGAGCAGGGCGAAATGCCGGGCGATGGCGCGGGTGTCGTAGGTGACGCGTTCGGCCATGGGTTCAGGCCCAGAGGGCGGCGGGGTAGGCGCCTTGGCGGACCAGGTCGAGGATGCTGGCCTGGACCGCGGGCTTGTCCTCGCGGTAGGTCACGCCGAACCAGGCGGAACTGGTCCGAAGGACGTCGCAATGGGCACGCGCTCCCGTGACGAGGTGGCCGACCGCCATGGGGATGTAGGACTCGCTCTTCAGCTCGCCGCCCTGGGCCTGCAGGAAGGCGCGGAAGTCGGTCTCGAGCAGGGGGAAGATCGCTGGGGTGAAGCCCCACATGTTCATTGAGACCGGCTCCTCGCCCGTCAGCGCGGTGATTGTGCCGTCCTCGGCCTGGTTTTCCGCGCCGACCGCGGTGCGGCCGATCTTGGTGAGCTCCTGGATGTCGGTCAGCCGACCGGCGGAGTCGGTGCGGCAGACGCCGCGGGCGACCGTGCCGTGGTCCGACAAGGTGTTCTTGAGCGTGAAGCCGACCATGCAGAAGGTCAGGTCGGCATTGGACAAGGCGGCCAGCCGCCGACCCAGGGTCGCGTAGGAGTCCCGGCCGTAGAAGTCGTCGGCGTTGATGACCGCGAAGGGCGTCGTCACGGCGTCGCGCGCGCAGAGGATGGCATGTGTCGTGCCCCAGGGCTTCTCGCGCCCCGCCGGGACGGCGAAGCCGGCCGGCAGGCGGTCGAGTGTCTGGAAGGCGAAACCCACCTCGATGCGGCCAGCGAACTTCGTCGCGATACGCTCGCGGAAGTCGGCCTCGAAATCCGGGCGGATGATGAAGACGACCTTGCCGAAGCCGGCGCGGATTGCGTCGTAGACGGAGTAGTCGAGGATCGTCTCGCCGGATGGGCCCATCGGGTCGATCTGCTTAAGGCCGCCGTAGCGGCTGCCCATGCCGGCGGCGAGGACGAGGAGGGTGGGTTTCATGTCAGTAGGCGCGGCGAAGGCGGGCGGCGACATCCTGTTGCAGGCGCTCCAGGAAGCCGAGGGTGAAGGCGGTCACGTCGAGGGAATTATCCTGTACTAGCGGGGTCAGGTCCATGGCCCATTGCAGCGCGGACTCGGTGTCCGAGGCGTGCGCGTCGTGGAAGGTGGCGTTGGCGGCGCGACGCGCGAGGACGGCGAGGTCATAGCGTTTGCCGCCCACGATCTGGGTGGCGAAGACTTCGTTCAGGGCCTGCGCGAGTTCGGGCCGGGCCGCGACCGGCATCGCCACCTTCTCGCTGTCGACCATCCAGTCGAGCGAGCGCCAGACCTCGCAACCGAGGACCTTGGCCGGACGGGCCGACGGGGGCAGCCGGCGAAGGGCCTCGATGCAGCGTGCGAAGCAGGCCACGTGCGTGTCGTGCTTGTCCGCCGGGTTATGGAGGTAGACGACCTCCGGGCGGGACGCCGTGAGCAGGGCGACGAGGTCATCGACCGGGTCGGTCTTGTCCGCACCGCGGACCTCCTTGCTCTGGTAGCCCAGCTGCGCGATGAAGGAGTATTGACCGAGGCGAGCGGCGGCGTGCTGCTCCTTGACGCGCTCGGCGGCGATCTGGTCGTCGGTCCAGCCGGCGTAGGGGCCCTTGCGCGAACTGCTGCGCCCGTCCGTCATGATGATGCCACCGAACCAGCGGTCGCTCCGGTCGTAGCAGGCGAGGACGCCTTCGAACGCCATGAACTCGAGGTCGTCCTGGTGGGCGCCGATGCCGAGGTGCGTGGTGCGCACGAAGGCCGCCGGACCGTCGGTCTGGTCGGGAATCAGTAGGTCCGCCTTGGGATTGAGCTTCATGGTCAGAGAGGGGGAAGGGAGGCCGCGGCGACGGCCTGGCCATGGCGCTTGTCCTTCTCGTCGGGCACCACGAGGTCGATGCGGAGCGCCGGAAAATCATCGCGGAGCACCGCCCGGGCGCGCTCGATGATCACGTCGCCGCCGGTACCCGAGGTGACGCGGCCCATGATGAGAAGGCACTGGTAATCGTAGAACGATGCGAAGTGGGCGAGGGTGTAGCCGAAGGCGATGCCGATGGTCTCGTAGACGCGGAGGGCGCGGGCGTCGCCGGCCTTCATCAGTTTCTGCAATTCCTCGAGTTGCTCCGGCAGGCGCATCGACGCGGGCAGGTGGATGCCGGCGAGCGGCAGGAGGCGCCCGACGCCCTGTTGGCTGAAGTATTGCACGCCGCAGCCAAGGTCGCCCGACCATTCGTCGGCTGGACCGTCGACGCGGTAGTCGACCGGGACGAAGGCCAGTTCGCTCAGCCAGTTCGTCAGGTTGCCCTTGGGGTCGACGTAGCCAGCGGCAACGCTGGTTCCCATGGCGATGCCGAGGACGGAATTGCGCCCTAGGGACATCGAGGCGGCGAGGGCAGTCACGTCGCCGTCGTTGAGCACCTCGAAGGGGACTGCCCACTCCTTGCCGAGGTTCACGAAAAGGTTCTTCACGCGGCGGTCGAAGGTCTCCGGGTCGGTGATGCCGCGGAACAGCGAGGCGGCGCGCACGCGGTTAGAGATATAGACGCCGGCGGCGGAACCGCCAATGGCGTCGACGCGGGGCAGGTGCGCGGCGGCGAGCTTCAGCGAATCACGGATCCCTGCGAGGTGGTAGTCCGGGTTGGCTTGGAAATACGGATCCCATTTTACCTCCTCGGAAAACACGACCTTGCCATCAATCAGCGCAGCGCACTTGCGGTCGGATCCGCCGAGGTCGAAGCCGATGCGGCAGCCGCCCAGGTTGCGTCCTAGGGGAAGGTGCGCGGCGCTTTCGGCCGGCAGGCCGGCCTCCGCGACGACGGTGATGGTCAGCGGCCGCTCGAAGAGCTTGCGGACGAATTCGGCGTCGAAGGCGCGGGCGCCCCCGGCGCTATACTGCTGACGTAGGGCGGCGGCCAAGGGTTCGGCCAAGAGTCCGCTGAGTAGGACCTCGTCGCCCCCGCGGGCCCACAGGAGGAACTTCACCGTTCGCTCGACGTGCAGGAGGTTATCCGCATCCCCGGGGCCGGCTGGGAGCACTTGCGTGCGGAAGACCGAGGCGGTGCCGTCCGGGCGGCGCAGTCCGATCGCCAGCGCGGAACTACCCGGGGTGCACGCGCAGGCCGCGAGGAAGTCGCGGGTCCAGAGCGAGGCGGGGACGAAGCCCGGGTCGATCGGCGAGGTGTGGCGGGGCTGGGGCGTCATCGCGTGCTCAGAGTTCGGCGTCGGCGGCCGGATCGAGGTGGAAGGTGCAGGCCGGGTGGAGCTGAAGCCAGGTGGCCGGGCAATCCGCGTTGGGGCTTTCGCGGAGCGAACGCTGGACGATCTCGGCCTTGGCGGGTCCGAAGGCGAGGAGCTCGACCTGGCGGGCCTCCAGGATTGTGGCCACGCCCATGGTAATGGCGCCGTGCGGCACGTCTTCCGGGTGGGCGAAGAACGGCGCGTTGTCGCGGCGGGTCACTTCGTTGAGGTGGACGCGACGGGTCCGGCTGTCCGCAGCCGAGGGTGGTTCGTTGAAGCCGATGTGCCCGGTACGGCCGATACCGAGAACCTGCAGGTCGAGTCCACCGGCGTCGTGGATCGCCTGCTCGTAGGCGTCGCAAGCCCGCTTCTGGTCGGCGGCGATGCCGTCGGGGACATGGGTGCTGCCCGGACGGAGGTCGAGGTGACGGAAGAGATGCTCTTCCATGAAGTAGCGGTAGGATTCGGGGCGGTCTCCGGTCAGGCCTTCGTACTCGTCGAGGTTGAAGGTGACGACGTTTCGGAAGCTCAGGCCTTCCTCGCGGTGGAGGCGGATGAGCTCGGCGTAGAGGGGCAGGGGGGTCGAGCCTGTCGCCAGGCCGAGGACGGCGGTATGGCCTTCCGCGTTCCGGCGTCGGATGAGATCACGGATCGTCGCCGCCACGGCGACCGAGGCCGCCTGTTTATCGGCGTGGACTTGGAAGAGGGCGGCCATCGTTCAGCCGAGCGCCGCGATCATGCGGGCGATTTCGTCGCGTTTGCCGCGCACCTCGTCGAGCTGCTTGCGGGCGCCTTCGAGGATGGCGGGGGGGGCCTTGGAGACGAAGGCTTCATTGGAGAGTTTGGCCTCGCCGCCGGCGACGGCCTTCTCGAGTTTCTCGAGCTCCTTGCCGAGGCGGACCTTCTCGGCGCCGACGTCGACATTGCCGCTTAGTTCGAGGGCGATGGTGCCGACGCCCGTGAGCGAGCCTGGGCGACCGCCGAGGTCGTCCGTGAAGCGCAGTTCGGCCAGACCGGCCAACCGGCCGAGTTTGTCGCGGTTGCTTTCCAGCAGGGTGCGGCTGGCGGCGTCCTTGGTCACGATGGTGATCAGGCTGTCGCGCCGGGTCGCCTGATTGCCTTGGGATTTGAGAGCGCGCACCGCGGCCACGAATTCACGCAAGGCGGCGACATCCGCAACCTTGGAGGAAATCAGTTTCACCCCATGCTCGCGCAGGACGCGGAGCAGGTCGCCTCCGGAGCCGGCCTGATGGCGCTGGATGAAGTCCTGTTCCGAGCCGTAGCCCAGCAAGTGCCAGAGTTCCTCGGTAATGAAGGGGGCCACCGGGTGAAGTAGCAGGAGGAACTGGCGCAGGACCAGGTCTTGGACCGCCAAGCAGTTGTCGCGGAGTGCCGGGTCAGCGAGACGGGACTTTGAGGCCTCGACGTACCAGTCGCAGAAGTCGCCCCAGAAGAAGGCGTAGAGGCCTTGGGCATAGGCGGTGAACTCGTGGTCGTCGAGGTTCTTGGCGGTGGTGTCGGTCAGTTCGGCGAGGCCGTGCAGAATCGCGAAGTCATCGTCGTCGAGCTGCGGCGCGCGGATCCGGGCGACGATCGCGGCCAACGTGGCGTTGTCCGACATCGGGCCGGACATCTGGCGGAAGCGGGCCGCGTTCCAGAGCTTGTTGCAGAAGTTGCGCCCCTGGCCGACGCGGTCCTCGTCGAACAGGATGTCCTGGCCCTTGGGGGCGATGGAGAGCAGTCCGAAGCGGAGGCCGTCGGCGCCGAACTTGGCGATGAGGTCGAGCGGTTCCGGCGAGTTGCCGAGGGACTTGGACATCTTGCGGCCCTGCTTGTCGCGGATGATGCCGTTAAAGTAGACGCGCTTGAACGGGATGCGCTGGCGGATCTCGTCGTCCGTCAACGTCTTCTTCTCGGGGCCGTGCAGTTCGAGGCCGGCGATGATCATGCGGGCGACCCACAGGAAGATGATGTCCGGACCGGTCGCGAGGGCGCCGGTCGGGTACCAATGCTTGAGCTCGTCGGTCGTCTCGCCCGGCTTGCGCCAGCCGATGGTCGCCAGGCACCAGAGCCAGGAGGACGCCCACGTGTCGAGCACGTCGGGGTCCTGCTCCCAGTTCTGCGGGTCGGCGGGCGGGGTCAGGGAGACGTGGCGGTTGGCGGCGTTGTTGCGGTCGGCGCCCTTGCGGTACCAGACCGGGATGCGGTGGCCCCACCAGAGCTGGCGGCTGACGCACCAGTCCTGGATATTTTCCAGCCAATGGAGGTAGGTCTTGGTCCAGCGTTCCGGGTGAAACTTGATGATGCCCGCGGTGACGGCCCGCTTGGCTTCCTCGATCTTCGGGTAGCGAATGAACCACTGCTCGCTCAGGCGCGGCTCAATCGGCACGTCGGCGCGTTCGGAAAAGCCGACGGTGTTCTCGTACGGCTCGGTCTTCACCAGGGCGCCGAGCTCCTCGAGGAGCTTCTCGGCGGCGGCGCGGGCCTTGAAGCGTTCGAGGCCCGCCAGCGGGCCGGCCTCGGCGTTCATCGTGCCGTCTGGATTCATCACGTCGATGACCGGCAGGTTGTGGCGCTTGCCGATGTCGAAGTCGGTGCGGTCATGCGCCGGCGTGACCTTCAGGACGCCCGTGCCGAACTCTTTCTCGACCGCGGTATCGCCGACAATCGGGAGCTGGGCGCGCGGGAAGGGCCGCCAGACGTGTTTCCCGATGAGGTGCTGGTAGCGTTCGTCGTCCGGGTGGACCGCGACCGCGGCGTCGCCGGGGATGGTCTCGGGGCGCGTGGTGGAAATCTCGAGGAACGTGCCGGGAAGCTCGGCGACCTCGTAGCGCATGCGATAGAGCGAGCCCTTGGAGGGCTTCATGATCACCTCTTCATCGGAGAGGCCGGTCTGTGAGACCGGGCACCAGTTGACCATGCGCTTACCCCGGAAGACGTAGCCGCGTTCGTACAGGGTGACGAAGGTCTGCAGGACCGCCTGCGAGTAGCCGGCGTCGAGGGTGTGTACGGTGCGGTCCCAATCGCAGGAGGCCCCGAGCTTGCGGAGCTGACCCAGGATGATGCCGCCATGCTTGTCGCGCCATTCGGACGCGGTCTCGATGAACTTCTCGCGGCCGAGGTCGTGGCGCGTCTTCCCGTGTTTCTGACGGAGTTCCTTCTCGACGCGGGACTGGGTGGCGATGCCGGCGTGGTCCGTGCCGGGAAGCCAGAGGGCCGACTTGCCTTCCTGACGGGCGCGGCGGACCATGATGTCCTGCAAGGTATTGTTGAGCAGGTGGCCCATGTGGAGCACCCCCGTCACGTTGGGCGGCGGGATCATCACGGCGAAGGCCTCCTTCGACGGGTCGACCTTGCCGGCGAAGCAGCCGGCGGCGACCCAGCGGTCGTACCATTGTTGTTCGACCCCCTGGGGGTCATAGGACTTGGGGATTTCGGCCATCGGAAGACGTAAGGAATTAGAGCCTAAGTTGGTGGTTGAAAAGAGTGGATTGAGCGGGCATTCATAAAGGTCAGCTAGGCCCCATGCAATGGTTGGCCGACGAATCCCGCCAGGTCCGGAAGGAAGCAACGGCAGTCGGTCCAAGCGTGTGCCGTGGTCAGCCTAGCCCCTGACTTTCAAGACCGACTTCGTCGCTAAAGCGACGGAACGTCGGTCCTTTTGACGGATTGAATCTGTAAAAGAAGAAAGGGTGCTATTCGCACCCTTTCGTTCGTTACTTAACGTTCGGATCAGAGCGAGTGGATGCTCGACTTGCTGACGGCCATCGCAGCTTCCTTGAAGGACTCGCTGACGGTCGGGTGGGCGAAGCAGGTGCGGGCGATGTCCTCGGCGCTGCCGCCGTATTCCATGTGCGCGCAGGCGGCGGCGATCATCTCGGAAGCGCCCTTGGCGACCATCTGGACGCCCAGGACCTTGTCGGACTTGGCGTCGGCGATGACCTTGATGAATCCGGCGGTGCCGTCGGTGGCGATGGCGCGACCGTTGCCCTGGAGCTGGAACTTGCCGATTTTGACCTCGAGGTTCTTGGCCTTGGCCTCGGCCTCGGACAGGCCGACGCAGGCGACTTCGGGGTCGGTGTAGATCACGCCCGGGATGACGCCGTAGTTCACGTGGCCATGCTTGCCGGCGAGGTTCTCCGCGATGGCGACGCCTTCTTCCTCGGCCTTGTGGGCGAGCATCGGGCCGACGACGACGTCACCGATGGCGAAGACGCCGGGGAGGTTGGTGGCGTAATGGGCGTCGATGACGACGCGGCCGCGCTCATCGAGCTTGAGGCCGGCTTCGGCGGCGCCGAGTCCGGTGGTGTTGGCTTTGCGGCCGACGGCGACGAGGATCTTGTCGGCCGGGAACTCGAGCGCCTTGCCGTCGCGTTCGGCGGTGAGGGCGGAGCCGGCGGCGGTCTTCTTGACGCCGGTGACCTTGGCGCCGAGCTCGAACTTGATGCCTTGTTTCTCGAAGGCGGCCTGAGCGGCCTTGGCGATGTCCGCGTCGTAGGCAGGACCGCCGATGGCCGGAAGCATCTCGACCACCGTGACCTGGGAGCCGAGGCGGGCCCAGACGGAGCCGAGCTCGAGGCCGATTGCGCCGGCGCCGACGACGACCATCTTCTCGGGGACGGCCTTGAGGGCGATACCGTGATCGGACGAGATGACGGTCTCGCCGTCGAATTTCATGAACGGCAGCTCGACCGGCACGGAACCGGTGGCGATGAGGATGTTCTTGGTCTCGAGGACGCGTTCGTCGGCGGAGCCGCGGACGAGTACCTGGCCCGCCTTGCCGAGGCGACCAAGGCCGCGGACGATTTCGACGCCGCGCTTGGAGACGAGGAACTCGACGCCCTTGTTGAGCTGGGCGACGACCTTGTCCTTGTTGGCGAGCATGGTCGGGACGTCGAAGCTGAGCTTCTCGGCGCCGACGATGCCGTGGTGCTTGGCGTGCTGCACATGGCGCCAGGTCTCCGTCGAGTGGAGCAGGGCCTTGGAGGGGATGCAGCCGACGTTGAGGCAGGTGCCGCCGAGCGTGGGGTCCTTCTCCACGAGGGCCACCTTAAGGCCGAGCTGGGCGGCCTTGATGGCGGCGACATAGCCACCGGGGCCGGAGCCGATTACGACGAGATCGAGTTGGGACATGGGTGCAAAGTAAGGGCGGGAAGGGTTCAGACGCCGAAGAGCAGGCGTTGCGGGTCCTCGATGAACTGGCGCACCTTGACGAGGAAGGTCACGGCTTCCTTGCCGTCGATGATGCGGTGGTCGTAGGAGAGCGCGAGGTACATGATCGGCCGGATGACGATCTGGCCGTTCTCGACGACGGGTCGCTCGACGATGTTGTGGAGGCCCATGATCGCGGCCTGCGGGTGGTTGAGGATCGGCGTCGAGAGCATCGAGCCGTAGATGCCGCCGTTGGAGATGGTGAAGACCCCGCCCTGGAGCTCCGGCAGCTGGATCTTGCCGTCGCGCGCGCGCTTGCCGAAGTCGCCGATGGCCTTCTCGATCCCGGCAAAGTTGAGCTGGTCGCAGTCGCGGACCACGGGGACCATCAGGCCCTTGTCGGTACCGACGGCCACGCCGATGTCGAAGAAGTGGTTCTCGATGATGTCGTCGCCGTCGAGCTGGGCGTTGATGGCCGGGACTTCCTTCATCGCCTGGACGGCGGCCTTCACGAAGAAGGACATGAAGCCGAGCTTGACCCCGTATTTCTTGAGAAATTCTTCGCCGTGGCGTTTGCGCAGTTCCATCACCGGGGCCATGTTGACCTCGTTGAAGGTGGTGAGCATCGCGGTCTCCGACTTGGCCTGGACGAGTCGCTCGGCGATCTTGCGGCGCAGCGGCGACATCCGTTTGCGGGAGGTTCGACCGGTGCGCGACGGGATCACGATGGCCGGGGCGGCCGGGGCGGCGGGGGCAGCCGCCGGAGCCACTGCCTTGATCGGCACCTGTCCCGAGAGCGCCGCGAGCATATCGCCCTTGGTGACTCGGCCGGCCTTCCCGGTACCTTCCAGGGCGGCGGGGTCGAGTCCGGTTTCGGCGGCGAGGCGACGGACGGCAGGAGAGACTTCGGCGGCGGCACCGGACTTGGCGGCGACCGGGCTGGTGACCGGCGAGGGGGGGGCTACGGCGGTGTCCGGCTTGGCGGCGGCCGGAGCGGCCGCGGCGGCGGGAGCATTGCCGGCGGCGCCGGCCTCGATGCTGGCGACGACCTGACCTACCACGACTTCGGTGCCCGCCTCGATGGTGATGGTGATGCGGCCATCGACCTCGGCGGTGCCTTCGGAAGTGACCTTATCGGTTTCGTAGGAGAAGAGGGGCTGGCCTTTGCGGACCGCGTCCCCGTTTTTCACCAACCAAGCAGCGAGCAAGCCGCCGGTGATGGATTCTCCCATGGGGGGGATTTTGACGTCGACAGCCATGAAAAGTGAGTAGGTCTCGAAATTGGAACCCCTTTCGAGGGGTTTCAACGGGTAAATCTGCCTTTAATCGACCTAGGACGTGCGTTTCAGGGTGGAAGGTGGTCAAAATCGACCACCCGACCCCTTCGGTTGCCGACTTAGGCTTCGAAGGCCTGCCGCATGAGGTCGGCCTGCTCGATCTTGTGGACCGAAAGCGAACCCACCGCCGGGGACGCGCCCGCGTCGCGACCCGCGTAGGTCGGACGCAATTCCAGCGTCTCCTCGATGAGGGGGGCGACGAAGGACCAGCCGCCCATGTTGCGGGGCTCGTCCTGCACCCAGACCACCTTCTTCGGCTCGCCGTACTGGTCGTGGAGCCGGGCCAAGGTGGTGTCGTCGAAGGGATAGAACTGCTCTACGCGCACGATCGTCGTGGTGGTGTCCTTGCGGGTGGCGCGTTCGGCCTCGAGCTCGAAGTAGACCTTGCCGGAGCAGAGGAGCAGTCGCTCGGTCTTCGCGGCCGGCGTCGGGTCGGGGAGGATCGCCTGGAAGCCGCCGGAAGTCAGGTCCGTCAGTTTGCTGACGCAGGCCTTGTGACGCAGCAGGCTCTTCGGGGTCATGACGATGAGCGGCTTGCGAAGCTCGGCCTTGACCTGACGGCGCAGGGCGTGGAACAGCTGCGCGGGCGTGGAGGGTTGGACGACCTGCAGGTTGTTCTCGGCGCAGAGTTGGAGGAAGCGTTCCAGGCGGGCGGACGAATGTTCGGGGCCTTGGCCTTCGTAGCCATGCGGCAGAAGCATGACCAAGCCGCTGGTCTGTTTCCACTTCGACTCCGCCGAAGCAATGAACTGGTCGATCATGATCTGGGCCCCGTTGGCGAAGTCGCCGAACTGGGCTTCCCAGATGACGAGCGAGTCGGGCGCCTCGAGCGAATAACCGTAGTCGAAACCGAGCACGGCGTACTCGGAGAGGGAGGAGTTCACGAGCTCGATGGCGGCGCCTCCGACGGCGTTGAGCGGGCAATACTCGGCGTCGTTGGAGGGGTCGTGGAGGATGGCGTGGCGGTGGGAGAAGGTGCCGCGCTCAACGTCCTGGCCGGAGATGCGCACGGGGTGGCCCTCGGCGAGGAGGGTGGCGAGCGCGAGGGCTTCGCCGAGGCTCCAGTCGAAGTTCGCGCCGGACTTGAAGGCCTCGGCCTTGAGATCGAGCTGTCGCTTGATCTTCGGGTTCGGGGCGAAGTCCGGCGGCATCTGCCAGAGGTGCGGGGCCACCTTGCCGAGCAGCTCGGCGCTGACCGCGGTCGGGACGAGGTGCTCGTAAGGGGAACGGAAGGGACGCACTCCGAAGGGGGCCTGCTGGCGTTCGGCAATCTCGGCCTTGATGGCCTCGAGGGCGCGGGCCTGCGACGCCTCGAGCAGGACGTCATTCTCGGTCCGGAGCTTCGACAGTTCGCCATCGGGAGCGGAGCCCGCCTGGGTCAGGCGCGAGGCGTAGAGCTCGGTGACGGAGGGATGGGCGGCGATGTTGCGGTAAAGCACCGGCTGGGTGAAGAACGGCTCATCGGTCTCGTTGTGGCCATAGCGGCGGTAGCAGACGATATCGACGACGGCGTCAGCGCCGAACTGCTGGCGGTATTCCAGCGCGAGCTCGGTCGCGAGCACGACGGCGTCGGGGTCGTCACCGTTGGCGTGGAAGATCGGCGACTCGGTGAACTTGGCGATCTCGGTGCAATGCCGGCCGGTGCGGGCCTCGTCCGGGTTCGTCGTGAAGCCGACCTGGTTGTTCGTGACGAGGTGGAGGGTGCCGCCGACACCGTAGCCCTTGAGGCCGGCGAGGTTGAGCGTCTCCATCACGATGCCTTGTCCGGCAAAGGCCGCGTCACCATGGAGGAGGACCGGGAGGATCTGGGAGCGCGACGCCTTGTCCTGGAGGTCCGTGCGTGCGCGTGCGCGACCGAGGACCACGGGATTGACGGCCTCGAGGTGGCTGGGATTAAAGGCGAGCGTCACGGCGACGGGCTGTCCGTCGACGGTACGTTCCCCTTCGTAGCCGAGGTGGTACTTCACGTCGCCGTCGCCATGGGTGGTATCGGGGATATGGTTCTCGTTGAACGCGCGGAACAGGTGCTCGGCCTTCTTGCCGCACAAGTTGACGAGCACGTTGAGGCGGCCGCGGTGGGCCATGCCGACGACGAGGTCGGTGATCTTCAGGCCCGGCGCGCGGTGGAGGAGCTGTTCCAGGGCGTTCATGACGGTCTCGCCGCCTTCGACGGAGAAGCGCTTGGCGCCTACGAAGGTTCGATGGAGGAAACGTTCGAACTGCTCGGCCTGCACGAGGGTGCGGAGGAAGCGGCGACGGGTGTCGGCGTCATAGGCCGGGCGGAGGCCGCAGGACTCCGTGCGCTCCTGCAGCCAGCGGCGGCGGGCGCCGTCCTGGATGTGCGTGAACTCGACCCCGATGGGGCCGCAGTAGATGGCCCGGAGCTTCGTCAGGATTTCCGACAGGGCCAAGGTCTTGCCGCCAAGGAAGTCGCCCGTGTGGAAGGACCGGTCGGGGGCGATGCCGTCAAGTCCCAGGGCCTTGTCGGTCAGGGCGAAGTGGGGCTGAGGGTCGAGCAGGGGGTTGATGCGGGCTTGGAGGTGGCCGAGCACCCGATAGGCCTCGATGGCGGCCAGAACCTTGAACTGGGCCACGGCATCGACGGAGCCGGCCGGGCCGGGGGCGGACTTGCCGGGCTTGGGCGGCAGGCTGAGCCCCAGTTCGAACCCTTCGAAGAAGGTACGCCATTCGGCGTCCACGGACAAAGGATCCTGCGTCCAGCGCTCATGGTAAGAGGCGACGAGGTCGGCGTTCCAACGGGTTCCTACGCTCAAGTGTTTCATTTTGGTGACCGATAAAGGTAACGGATATTAGGCTTCCGTCTCTCGGGGAAACAAGTCCAGACCGTGCCCAGTTATGAGCGTTTAGTGGCAAGATTGGGGATTGTATCGAGGAAATCGGGCAGGTTTAATGCCGTCCCGTCGATGTCTACCCCGCGACCGGCCAATCGTTCGTATTCCACGGAAGCCTTGGAACGGTGGTTCGCGTCTCTGCCTGAGTCCTGGGAGAAGACGTTCCGCAAGGCCGACCTCGAGGAAGGTCGCCGCATCTACACCGAGGGTCTCGTCCGATCGCTGGAGTTGAAGCCCCACGCCGCCGAGGCGGTCACCCGGACGGAGACGCAGACGGTCCGCGCCGTCATCGAACTAGGGGAAGGTCGGATCGAATGGCGCACCTCGCTGCCCGAGGAGGAGAACGGCGCACCTTACGCCGTCGCCGGCATGTACGAGGTTGAAGAGTTGCTCGCCGATGAGATTTCCCCCGTCGACGACTCCGCTCCCGCGGCGGCGCCGGCGGCCCCCGTCGAGCCGGAGCGCAAGGATGCCGGCGCGCGGGCCGCGCTGAAGCTGCAGGTGGCGTTTGAGCTCTCCCCGGGCGGCCTGACGGCTTCCGCCTCGTGGTCGGGCCGCGGCGGCCATGCCTGGAGCTGTTTCGGTCCCGGCGCGGTGCCGGGCGACGAGCTTTCCGACGAGCAGCGGCAGACCTTATTCCGTTTCTCCACCGTGGCCCACCGCGCCGGCTTCGCCTATGGGAAGGCTGCCGGCACCTGGGGTATCGACAATATCGGGCGCATCGAGCGGTTCGTCCGCGAGGAGCTCGCCGAGTGGCGAAAGCGTTTCCGGCTCGTCGGCGAAGAGGCTCTTGAGATCTTCCGCAACGAGCAGCTGCAGGTCGAAGTCGACGCGGACGCCGAGTCCGGCGCGGACGGAAAGTCCTTCCGCCTCAACTGGCGGCTCAAGGCGGGCAAGCACCGCTTGCTGGCGGAAGAACAGAAACTACTGCTCAAGGCCGGCGGTCGGCCCGTGATCCTGCCGGGCAAGGGCGTGGTCGCCTACAACGCGGCCGTGGCGGACTTCTCGGAGGATTGGCGGGCCAAGGAGGGTGAGGTGCCGCGCTACCTGCTGCTTTCGCTCTTTGATCACGCCGCCGTCGGTGCGCTCAAGCTTAACGACGAGCTCAAGGCCTGGAAGGACCGCCTGCTGCAGGAGCCCGTCGCGCCGGACGACCTGCCCGCCCATCTCCGCCCTTATCAGGCCAAGGGCGTGGCCTGGCTGGCCCGCCTCTGCGAACTTGGTGCGCACCCGCTGCTGGCGGATGAGATGGGCCTCGGCAAGACCGTCCAGGTCCTGGCGCTCCTGGTCTCGCGGCCAGTCGGCGAGCGGACCATCATCGTCTGCCCAGCCAGCGTGATTCCCGTTTGGATCGGCGAGATCAAACGCTTCCACCCCGAGCTGAGCGCGGGCGTCGCGGTCCTGACGGCGGACGACGATTTTGTGCGCAACCCCGCGGCCCGGTTATGGATCTCGAGCTACACGCAGCTACGCCGGCACGCCGACCAGTTGGCGAAGACCAGGTTCGGCTACGCGGTCCTCGATGAGGCGCAGGCGATCAAGAACCCCGAATCCAAGACGACGCAGACCTGTGTGGCTTTGCAGGCGACGCACCGTATCGCGATCACGGGTACGCCCCTGGAGAACCGTCCCACGGACATCTGGACGATCTTCCGCTTCCTGATGCCCGGGCTGCTCGGCAAGCGCGCCCAGTTCGAGCGGATGATGCTCCGCGACCCGCAGGCGGCGCTGGGCAAGGTCCGTCGACAGGTCTCGCCGTTCGTGCTGCGGCGACTCAAGCGCCACGTCGCCGCCGACATCCCTCCGAAGATGGAGGTGGTCCTGCCGTGCCCGCTCACCCACGAGCAGCGGGCCCTTTACCAGCACCTCACGCAGGGCAGCGGGCTCTCGGGCGAGTTGGCGAGCCTGCTCTCCCGCGACGCCACCTCGGTGCTCACGTTGCTGATGCGCCTGCGCCAGGTCTGCTGCGACCCCGGGCTGCTGCCGGAGAATTCGGGCTGTCCGTCGGCGCACTCGGGTAAGATCACCCTGCTCGTCTCGAAGTTGGCGGAGGTCGCCGCGAACGGCTCCAAGGCCGTCGTCTTCTCGCAGTTCGTTTCGCTGATCGAGCGCGTCAAGTCCGCCCTGGCCCGCGACCTGCCGCACCTGCCGGTCTTCGAACTGACCGGTGAGACCAAGGACCGCTCCGCGCCGGTGGAGCGCTTCAAGGAGACCAAGGGGCCGGCCTTGTTCCTCGCCTCCCTCAAGGCTGGCGGCACGGGTATCACCCTGAACACCGCCGAGTACGTCTTCCTGCTCGACCCCTGGTGGAATCCCGCCGTCGAGGCGCAGGCCGTCGACCGCGTACACCGCATCGGCCAGAAGAACCCCGTGCTCATCTACCGTATGATCGCCCCGGGGACCGTCGAGGAACGCATCGAGGAACTCAAGCAGGAGAAGCGCGAGCTCTTCTCGACGGTCGTCGGCGACATCCCGGACATGACCGACTGGACGCGCCACTTCTCCTCGCTCGACGCGCTGATCCGGCTCAGCGACTCCCCCGCGGCCTCGGCCTCGGCGGAGGCCGCCGCCGCGGAGCGCGAGACGGAGGCCTGAGCCTCAGCGGGCGATTAGATCGTACTCGAGGGCGCCGGTCACCGTGACCTCGGCGAACTCGCCCACAGGCAACTTCTTCGGCACCTGGACGACACCGTCGATCTCCATGGCGTCGCCGGCGCTGCGGGCCACGCCGGGACTTTCGACGAGCACCCGGAGCTTGCGACCGATGAAGGCTTCCCCGCGTTCCTTCGAGAGGCGCTGGAGCAGGAGCATGGCGCGGGCGTGGCGGGCGGCCTTCACCTCGTCGGGGATATGGCCCTCCATCTTCGCCCCTTTGGTGCCTTCCTCCTTGGAGTATTTGAAGATACCGACGCGGTCGAAGCGGGTCGTGGCCAGGAAATCGAGCAGTTCCTGGAAATCCTCCTCGGTCTCGCCCGGAAACCCGACGATGAAGGTGGTGCGGATAACCAGGTCGGGGATGCCGGCCCGCATGCGGCGGATGAGGTCGCGGATGTAGGCGCCGTCGGTCTCGCGTTGCATGGCCGTGAGCATGCGGTCGGAGATATGCTGTAGGGGGATGTCCACGTAGCGGATGACGTGGCGGGACTGCGCGATCGTCTCGATGAGCTCGTCGCTCCAGTGTGCCGGGTGGGTGTAGAGCAGGCGGATCCAGTGGTCGCCGGCGATGGCGTCGAGCTCGCGGAGCAGCGAGGCGAGGGATTCGCCCTTGGAGGAGTCGACCTTGCTCCGCGGGTTGGGGCGGGCGTCGGTCCAGCGGTCCATCCCGAAGTAGGTCGTGTCCTGTGAGATCAGGTTGATTTCCTTGACGCCGTCGGCGACGAGCAGGCGGGCTTCCTTCACCACGGACTCGACCGTGCGGCTGCGGTGACGGCCGCGGATGCGGGGGATGATGCAGAAAGAGCAGGGGTGGTTGCAGCCTTCGGCAATCTTGATGTAGGCCGCGTGGCGCGGGGTCAGGCGGAAGCGCGGCGTGTCGAAGTCCGGGATAAACGTCGTGGTCTTGGCGAGGAATTCCGTCTTACCCGCGTCGCCGCCGAGGACCTTGCGGATGACGGGCACGATGTTCGTCACTTGGTCGAGTCCGATGAAGGCGTCGACCTTCGGCAGTTCGACGCGCCCCTTGGCTCCCTCGACGACGGGCAGGGCGCCTTGGTAGCGCTGGGCCATGCAGCCGGCCACGATGAGTTTCTGGCCCTTCTTCCGGGCGGTCGCCTTGCCGTCGCTCATTTCGTAGATCGCCTCGAGCGCCTCGTGCTTGGAAGCGTCGATGAAGGAACAGGTGTTGACGATGACCACGTCGGCCTCGGCGGCGTCGGGGGTCATGGTCATGCCGGCCTGGGCGAGGTGGCCGATCATGATCTCGGAATCGATCAGGTTCTTGGCGCAACCGAGGGAGACGAGGCCTACTTTGACGGACATGGGGGGATAAGGAGCAGGGATTCCGAGGAAAGCAACCCCAGGCGGGTCAAAGCGTCAGCCAGGCCTCGGCCGGAATCGTTTCGGGACGGGCCAGCGACGTCACCCCGAAGGCGGGCAGCGCCTCGAGCCAGCGGGCTACGTCGGCCTGGTCGGGGAAGAGTTTTCGGGCGGCCGAACCGACCTGTTTGCGCCGCTGGGTGAAAAGCATGCGGGCCACCTCGCGGGCGCGGGGGCTGAGGCGACGGGCGTCGGCGCGGCGGCGCAGGACGAGCAGGCAGGAGTCGACCTTGGGCGGCGGGTTGAACGATTGCGCGGGGACCGGGTGGACCTTCACGCGTTCGAAGGCCAGCTGGACCTGCGCGGTCACGGCCGACCAATGGCCAGTGCCGACCTCGGCCGTCAGTCGCTCGGCGGCTTCGCGTTGTAGCATCAGCACCATGATTGACGGGTGCGGTCCGGCGCAGATCGCGTCCATCCAGGGAGTGGAGATCGCGTAAGGGAGGTTGGCGATGACCTTGAACGAGCCATCGGTCGCCCCCTTCAGGCCGGCGCGCGGGAAGTCCATCGCGTCGCCCTCGTGGAGCTGGAACGTCACGGGGTACCGGGGCTGCAGCGTGGTCTCGAGGTGGTAGACCATCGTGCGGTCGGCCTCGACGGCGAAAAGGTCGACGCCTGCGCCGAGCAAGGTCCGGGTCAACGTGCCTAATCCTGGACCGACCTCGACGACGGTGTCGCCGGCCTTGACCTCGCCGAGTTCGAGGGATTTGCGGACGATGTTGCCGTCCACCAAGAAGTTCTGGCCGAGCCACTTCTTCGGCATGTGCGCCAGCCGCGCCAGCAGCTCGCGGGTCTCCGATAGGCTGAGCGGGCCGTCGCTCATGCGCGCCGGAAGGCCTGCAGCAGCTCGGCCGGATCGGCGGCGCGCATCAGGGATTCACCGACCAGCAAGGCGTGGGCGCCGGCGGCGCGCATGCGGGCCGCGTCCGCCGGGGTCTTGATACCGCTCTCGGCGACCTTCAGCACGTGCTTGGGCATCCGCGGGATGACGCGTTCGGCGAAGGTCAGATCGATCTGGAAGGTCGAGAGGTTGCGGTTGTTGACCCCGACCATGTCCGGGTCGTGCCTGAGCGCGCGCTCGAGCTCGGCCTCGTCATGGACCTCGAAAAGGGTGTCCAGTCCGGCAAGCTTCGCCGCGCGATGGAGCGGGCGGATCTCGTCGTCGGTCAGGCCCCGGACGATGATGAGGATGCAGCGGGCGCCGGCCTGCGCCGCCTCCAGTACTTGGTACGGGTGCACCATGAAGTCCTTGCGGATGCAGGGCAGGGGAGTGGGGCGCTTTGCCTGGTCGTGGGTCACATCGACCAGGTCGGCGAGACGGCCCTGGAAATAAGTCGTCTCGGTCAGCACCGACAGGCAGTCGGCGCCGGCCGCGGCGTAGAGCCGGGCCTGGGCGACGGCGTCGACCTCGGCCTTGATCTGGCCCACGCTCGGGGAGGCCCGTTTGACCTCGGCGATGACGGTCAGGCGACCGGGGATATCCAGCGACTGGCGGAAGCCGGGCAGAAGCCGGCGGCCGGCGAAGGCCGCCAATTCGGCGTCGGCGACGGGGCGGGCGAACGGGGCGATTTCCCGACGCTTGGCGTCCATGATTTCCGTCAGTTTGTCCACGCCCTCCACGGAACCGCTCCGCGGCCGTCTGGCAATCGTTTTGACTCCCTCGCCGCGGTCGTCTCGATGACAGGCATGTCCGGCATCGACCTCCTGCTCGCCACCACCGCCCGGCTGCGCGCCCCTGACGGCTGTCCTTGGGACCGGGTGCAGACCCACCGGACCCTCTGCGACTGCCTCGTGGAGGAGGTCAGCGAACTGTTGCAGGCCATCGACCGCGATGACCTCCCCAACCTCCGCGAGGAACTGGGGGACCTGCTCTTCCATATCGCCTTGCACGCGCAGATGGCCGCCGAGGCTGGTCATTTCAATTTCGACGACGTCGCCCGCGAGGTGAACGACAAGATGGTCCGCCGACACCCGCACGTGTTCGGCGCCGGTGCCAAGCTCGGCGATCCCGAGGCGGTCGTGAAGCAATGGGAGCAGATCAAGCTCGGGGAGAAGGGGGCGGCGAAGCCGACCGTCTTCAAGGAGCTTCCGCCCGCGCTGAATCCGATTCTCACGGCCCGGGAAGTCTGGAAACAGGTCCGCAAGAAACAGTTGGACGCCGGCGCGACTGTCGATGTCGCCCAGGTCGACGCGCACACGCAGGGGCTCGATGAGGCCGCCGCGGGGCGTCGCCTGTTCGAACTGGTCGCGGCCTGCCGCGACGCCGGCATCGACCCAGATTCTGCGCTGCGACGACACACCGCCGAGGTCGTGCGTACCGCCGAGGCCAACGCCGCTCCCGGCTGACATGCGCTCGGACGGTTCACCGCTCGTCGTCCGGCTCGGGGACCGCACCGTCGAGGTCTGGCCGCGCGTCTCCGCCCGTTCCCTGCGTATCCGTCTGGCCGTCCGCCCGGGACCGAAGGTCATCCTTTCCTACCCGCCGCAGGCTTCCGAGGCGTCGGCGCTCGCTTTCCTGCAGGCCAACCTCGCCTGGTTGGAGAAGATCGTCGCGAAGGCCCGGCCCGTGCAGGCCTCCCTCCTGGATCACCTTCGCAAGTATCCCTGGGCGACGTTGGATGACCGTCTCATGGAGGTCTGTCTGGCCGAGGGCGTCCGCACTTCGATGAAGTTCACCCATGCCGAGGATCGCGTCGACCTGACGGTCCCGTCCGCCGCGCCGGAGCCCGGGGCTGCGCGTGCTTTGCGACGCTTTGCGGAGACCGGACTGACCCTCGCCGTCGAGCGGCTTTCCCGTCGAGTGGGCGTGACGGTGGCCCAAGTCGGCGTCCGGGATCAGACCACCCGCTGGGGGTCGTGCTCGGCCGCGGGCGCGCTTTCGCTCAACTGGCGGCTCGTCCTGCTACCTCCGCTCCTGCACGACCACGTCATCCTGCACGAGCTTGCCCACCGCCGCCATATGAACCACTCGGACCGGTTCTGGAACCAGCTCGCCGCTTGGGATCCCCAATGGAAGAAGCATGACCGGGAACTGACGAAGCGATGGAACACCATCATGGATCTCGGCCGCCCGTGAGCCGCGAAGTCGGCCAATCGCCCGACGAAGTCTTCGACGTCGTCGACGACCACGATCGCGTCATCGGTCGCGAGTTCCGGGGCGAGATCCACCGGCGCGGCCTCCTGCACCGGGCGGTCCACATCTTCTGGCTGCGGCCGGACGGTCAACTGTGCCTCCAGCGGCGTTCCTTCGCCAAGGACAACTGCCCGGGTCAGCTGAGTTCCTCCTGCGCCGGCCACGTCGACGCCGGCGAAGCCTACCTGACCGCCGCTGTCCGGGAACTGGGCGAGGAGCTAGGCGTCCACGTCGCCCCCGCCGAGCTCGCGGAGATCGACTATGCCCCGCAGCATGAGGACCTCGGCCGTGAATTCGTTCGTTCCTACCTTTTGCGGCGTCCGGCCGAACGCTGCCTTCCGGCCGCCTTCGAGGTCGACGCGGTGCTTTTGCGGACGCCCGTCGAGCTCGAGGCCTGGGCCGCCGAACAGCCGGATCTTTTCTGCCGACCGCTCCTCCATCTGCTGGTCCGGCCGGCGGTGCGACGGGCCTTGGGCTTGCGGTAAGTGTTTGAACTTCCGCCCCGGTGGTGCGTTAGTGGCGAGGTGTCGGACCCGGCTCCAGCCCTTCTTGAAACCCCCGCGGTGGTGCCCTGGTACCATTGGCTCTGGGTGGCCCCGTTCGCTTTGGTGTTGCGGCTTTGGTTGGCGACCCTGCGGATCCGTTCCAACCGTTCAGCCATCGACGATGCCGACGGCGGGCGGATCATCGTCCTCTGGCACGACCGGCTCTTCGTTTCCGGCTGGGTCGCCCGCAGGCATTTCCGGCGCCCCATCAATGCGCTCATCAGCACGAGCAAGGATGGCGGTTGGCTCGTCGCCTTCTTTCGCCTGATGGGCCTCAAGGCCGTGCGTGGTTCCTCGAGCAAGCGGGGCGCCGCCGCCCTGATGACGCTCACCCGGGTCGTGCGGGCGGGGGAGCATGCTGGGGTCACGCCGGATGGTCCCAAGGGGCCAGCCCGGGTCTGCAAGACCGGCGTCGTGGCCTTGGCCAAGCTGACCGGTCGCCCCATCATCCTCATGGGATTGGATTATGCACGTTGCTGGCGCCTCCGTAACTGGGATCGGTTTGCATTGCCGCTGCCATTTTCGCGAGTCGACGTGACCTTTGAAGATATCGTATGTCCGTCCCGCGACGAGGAGGATGTTGTCGTGGCGGCGCGGATTCAGGAGCGCCTCAACGCCCTCTCGGGTCAGTGAGGACTACTCCCGGCGGAGAAGCTTCGCGGCATACTTCGCGAGCAAGTCCGACTCGAGATTGACCCGCTCCCCGGCGCGGCGCTGGGCGAGGTTGGTCACGGCGAGCGTGTGCGGGATCAGCCAGATACGAAAACCGCCGGGGCGCAGGTCGGCCACGGTGAGCGACATGCCGTCGACCGCGACGCAGCCCTTCTTGACGACCAAGTCCAGGATTTCCGCGGGGGCGTCGACGTCGAACCGCCAATCCGCGCCATCTTGCCCCAGGAAGGCGATCGTGCCGCACGCGTCGACGTGTCCGGTGACAAAGTGGCCACCGAGGCGGTCTGTCGGAAGGAGGCTAGGTTCAAGGTTGACCAGGTCGCCAACCTTGAGGTCGCCCAAGTTGGTCAGGCGGAGTGTCTCGGCCAGAAGGTCGAAGGAGGCCCGGTCGCCGATCGGATCGGTGACCGTGAGGCAACATCCGTTATGGGCGATGCTATCGCCGGCGCGGGCGGCCGTGAAAAGAGGGGATTGCACGGTCAGCCGGAGGCCGCCCAGCGGACGGGGTGACAGGTCGACGACCTGGCCAGTGGAGTGGACGAGTCCCGTGAACATGACTGTCAATGAGAAGGGGCCGTCGCCGGCCCCTGGGGTTTCAGTTCTGCTTGCCGTCTTGGGCCCGCTTCGCGCGCTCTTCTTCCTCGAGCTTGGCGCGGATCCGGGAGCGTTCTTCTTCCTCGATGGCCTTCAGGCGGGTCTTGCGCTGCTCGTCCTCATTGACGGCGTTGCGGACCTCATCCTCGACCTCCTCGGAGGCTTTCTTGAACTCGCGCTTGGCCTTGCCCATGCCGCGGGCAAGTTCCGGGAGCTTGGAGCCGCCGAAGAGCAAAAGAACGACGAAAAGGACCACCCAGATGACGGGTCCATCGAAAACGGCGAGGGGAAGATTCATGGTTAGATTGCAGTTGCTGAGACGAAAGGTGTCCAGAACATTTGCCATATTTCGCAGATGTCAACCCATGTCTCCCATCGTGAAGTCTGGTATACGGGACGCGTCCAAGGGGTCGGTTTCCGCGCCCAAGCCTTGCAGGTAGCCCGGGGCTACGATGTCACGGGCTTTGTCCAGAACCTGCCCGACGGGCGCGTCTACCTGCATATCGAAGGGGCCGGCCAGGAGGTCGAAGCCTACACAGAGCAGCTGGCCAAGACCATGGACGGGCACGTCCGCTCGACCGAAGTGCGGGATTTCGCGGGCGTCCGCACCGCGACCGATTTCTCGATCCGGCGATGACGGCCGCTCCCGCCATCGAGGTGCGTCACCTCACCAAGGACTTCCGCATCGGGCTGAAGGGCGTCAAGCTGCGCGCGGTGGATGACCTGTCGTTGTCCATCCCGCGTGGGCAGGTCTACGGGCTCCTGGGGCCCAACGGCTGCGGCAAGAGCACCACGTTGAAGGTGGTGCTCGGGCTCGTCCCCGCCACCGCCGGCGAGGTCTCCATCCTCGGACTACCTTCGGCGACGGCGGAGGCGCGCGCCCGGACCGGCTTCCTGCCCGAGGCTCCCTACTTCCATAAGTTCCTGAGCGGGCGCGAACTCGTGCGCTACTGCGCGCATCTGAGCGGCGTCCCTTCTGATCGGGTGGAGGCGGCCGTCGAGGAGGCTGTCGCCTTGGTCGATCTACGTGAGGCCGCCGGTCGGCTCGTGGGCACCTATTCCAAGGGTATGCTTCAGCGGATCGGTCTAGCCCAGGCGATCGTCCATGATCCCGAGCTCGTGATCCTCGACGAGCCTACCGCTGGCGTTGATCCGGTCGGTGCCGCCGCGATCGGGCGGATCATCGAGGCGATGCGCGCTCGCGGGAAAACGGTGGTGCTTTGTTCGCACCTCCTCGGTCAGGTCGAACAGGTCTGCGACCGCGTCGCGATTATGGACAAGGGACGGCTCGTCCTCGAGGGGGCGGTCGAGGAGGTGCTGGAACGACGGGACCGGCATGTCCTGACCGTCGATGCCCTCACGCCCGCCGCCCTCGCCGCCGCGGAGGCGGCCCTCGTCGCCCACGGTGCCCGCCTCGGCGCCGTCACCCACCCCCGCCGCTCGCTCGAGGAACTCTTCCGCGAGCTGGTCACGGGTAGCCGAGACGCCTGATGAAAGCCGCCTGCCATCGTTCGCTCTGGATTGCCCGGATTACCTTCTTGGAGGCTATCCGGCAGCGTTTCTTCGCTTTCCTTTTCATCCTGGGCGCCGCCCTCGTCCTCGCCTCCGGCGCCGTGCGCGTCTTCGACTTCGGGCATAGCGAGCTCAAGTTCCTGGCCGACTTCGGTTTCGGGGGACTCTTCCTTTTTGGCTCCATCTTGGGCGTGGTCATGACGGCGCAGCTTTTCTTCGCCGAGATCGACAACCGGACCGCCCTGACGCTGCTCGCCAAGCCGCTGAGCCGCGCGGAGTTCCTCGCCGGCAAGTTCCTGGGCATCTGGGCCGTCCTCGGGGTCTTCGTCCTGGTGCTCGCCGCCTTGCTGGCCGCCATGCTCGGCTGGCGGGCCGCGGAACTCGCTCAACTTGCCGCCGAACGACGGCTGGCGCCGCCCGAGTGCGACCTCGCCGGTCTGGCTTTGTACGCGGCGTTGCAATGGCTGCGGCTCGGCGTTGTCGTCGCGATGGTCCTCGCGGTGGCCGCGGCGGCCCGCACCTTCCTCTTCGCCGTCGTCGTCGGCGCGCTCGCTGTGCTCGCTGGTCAGCTCCAGTGGCTCTCGCAGGAGTTGTTGCTCAAGCCGGCGGAACCCGGTCTCGGCCACGCGGCGCTCTGGCTCCTCACGCACCTTCTGCCGAACCTGCAGCAGTTCAACCTCGGCGACGCGCTGGTGCTCGCTCCCCATCAGGTGACCGCCGGCACCTTGCCGTGGGTCTTCCTGTCAGGCGTGGCGTATGTCGTCGCCTTCCTGGTTTTAGCGACCTTCCTGTTCCGACGGAGGGAAATCTGAACATGCGGCGCGCCTTGCCCTGGGTCGGTTTGTTCGCGTTGTTCCTCGCGGTCGGGGTGCTCGCCGACCAATCCTGGCGGCGGTCCCGGCTGGCCTTGCCCGAGATCGGCCGACGGGAACTCGAACCGACGGTCGGGCAGGGCGTCCTGCTCGGTGTCCTCGGCGGCTTCCGCACCGTCGTGGCCGACTTCACCTGGATTCGCGGTTACGTGCTCTGGGAGCGGAAGAACGACCGCGCAGGCACCGAACTGCTGATGCGCGCCGCCTGCGCGCTCGACCCGCGGTCGCGCTTCTTCTGGGAAAACACCGGACTCGCCGTGGCGAACGACATGGGTCATTGGGAGATCCGCCGCCGCGGCGGCTACGCCAAGGTACCTAAGGAAATTCAAGACCACTTGCTCCGTGGTTACGCCCAGCGCGGCATGGTCTTGCTCGACGAGGGAATCGCGAGCACGGGCGGCGACGCGGCACTGCTCGCCACCGCCGCTTTGGTCGCCGAGTTGCAACTCAAGGACCTCGGCCGCTCGGCCGACTACTACCGTCGCGCGGCGGAGGCGCGCGCCGCCCCGTGGTTCGCCGCCCGCTTCGCCGCCGCCAACCTCTGGAAGGAAGGCCGCCGACGCGAGGCCTACGTCTGGTACCGCGCTCACTGGCTGAAGGTACTGCGTCTGGCCGAAGATGGCTCGCCCGATGACCTTAAGGAGCTCCGCGACATGGAGCACGAGCTGCGCTTGCCTTTGCTCCAGCGTCTCCCCCTGCAGCCCTGGGAGGTCTCCCAGCCGGGGTTTGTCCCACGGACGAGCGAAGGGGTGACGGCGCCGTCGCCGGTCGGTGGTCAGAGCCGGAAGTGATCAGAAAGGTTGGTCGCCGTCCGCCTTCGGTCCCGCCGGTGCGCCCTTGGCCGCCTTCGGCTTGCGCGGAGGGAAGGCGAACCACCAGCCCTTCTCCTTGTCGGCGACGAGGAAGGCTTCGAAGGTCCGCTTGGTCCGGTTGGAGACGAACTTCTTGAGGCCGGTCTTGCCCTCATTGAGCAGGCGACGGACGTCGTCCGCCGACAGCGGGCACTTGAGCATCTCGGCGTTGAGGCTGAAAGTCTTCTTGGCGCCGGCTTCCTGTGCCTTATGCGGACAGACCCGGTAGCCGGCGGTCGGCGTGTGCTGCACCGGCAGGCCGCTGACAGGGCAGGGGCCGAGCACCGGCCAGTCGGCATCGAAGGCGTCGGGGTTACCGTCGGCGCCTTCGCGCGGCGGGAAGTAAAGGACGGCCTTCAACTTGCCGCTGGGCGACTTCGGCTTGGTCTTGCGCGGAGACTTGGCTGGTGCGGCTGCTTCGCCTTCGGCCGCGGGCGCGGCTTCCGGCTTCTCTTCGGCGCCACGGGGCTTGATCGTATCCGGGTCGACGAGGTCGATGTAGCCTGTGAAATTCTTGCCCGACTTCATCGAACGGAAGTCCGCGAACGGCCCGATGCGGCGTTTCTCGACCAGCTCGCCGACTTCGGCGGGGGTGATGCGGTGTCCGTTCATCTCCGCATAGATCGTCATCTTCGGGCGGTCGGTGGTGCCGACCTTGTCCTGGGAGAAGTATTTCTCGCCGTCGGTGAGGAGCGGCAGGCCGTCAGTCGGAGAGAGTATCTTCGGATTCAGTTCCGATGATGGGGTCGGATCCGTCGCGCCGGCGAGCATTTCGCGGACCTGCGCTTTGATCTCATGGATGAAAGCTTCGGCCGTCAGATGACCGTGCTCGATCTGCTTGAGCTTATACTCCCACTCGCCGGTGAGCTGCGGCTCGACGAGGAAGGACATGCCCTTGCTCTTCTCGGTCAGGAACTGATGCAGCTGGAAAGCCTTGGCCAAGGGTACGAGTTCCTTGCCCTGACGTTCGATATAGGTCTTCGCGAGGAGCTCCTCGATGGTGGCGGCACGGGTCGCGGGAGTGCCGAGGCCACGTTCCTTCATCGCTTCGGCGAGGGCTTCGTCGTCGACGAGCTTGCCGGCGTTCTCCATCGCCCCGAGGAGCGAGGCTTCGTTATAGCGGGCAGGTGGCTTCGTGGCTTCTTCCTTGACGTCGACACCGCGGACCTTGGCCTGGGCGGGGGAGCCGTCGGCAGCGATGAGCGCGGGCAGGCTGGCGGAGCCCTCCTTGTCCTTGTCTTCTTCGGCTTCAGCTTCCTGACCCCAGATCGCGCGCCAACCGGCGACGACGAGCACCTTGCCGGTGGTGCGGAACTGATGGGCGCCGACGGTCGTGGTGCGGACGGTCTCCTCGAACTCGGCCATCGGGAAGAAGACGCCGACGAAACGCCGGACGACGAGGTCGTAGATCTTCTGTTCGACGTCCGTGAGGCTGTGCGGGATCGTGCCGGTCGGCACGATGGCGAAGTGGTCGCTCACCTTCTTGTTATCGAAGACGCGACGGCCGGCGGCATCGACCCAGCCGGCGCGCAGCGCTTCCTTGGCGAAGACTCCGGCGGGATGCGCACCTTCCAGGGACTGCAGGGCCGCCTTGGCGTTCGCGACGTAGTCCTCCGGCAGATACTGGGAGTCGGTACGCGGATAGGTGAGGGCCTTGTGCTTTTCGTAAAGGGCCTGGGCGACGCCGAGGGTGGTCTTGGCCGAGAAACCGAAGCGGCGATTGCCCTCGCGCTGGAGGGTCGTGAGGTCGAAGAGGCGCGGTGCGCTTTCCTTCTTCGGTTTACGTTCGTCCGCGACGCCGCCGACGCCCAGCTTGAGCGACTCTTCGGCGACCTGACGGGCCTGGGCCTCGTCATAGAAACGTTCCGCTTCCTTGCGGTCGGTCACGCCGGGTACCTGCGCGGCGCCACGATAACCGCCCTGGGTGACGCCGAAGTCGCCTTCGATCTTCCAGAAGGTCTTTGGGACGAAATTGCGGATCTCGAACTCGCGCTTCACCAGGAGCATGAGGGTCGGGGTTTGGACGCGGCCGACGGAGAAGACGTCGCGTTTGGCTCCGCCGATGCGGATCGTACCATAGCGGCTACCGTTCATGCCGACGAGCCAGTCCGCCTGCGAGCGGCAGATCGCGGAACCCAGCAAGCCGGCCTTGGTGGACTCGGGTAGCAGGTGGGCGAAAGCTTCGGTGATGGCCGTGTTCGTCATGCTCGCGAGCCACAGGCGACGGACCGGGAGGCGGCATTTCGCCAGCTGGTAGATATAGTGGAAGATCAGCTCGCCTTCGCGGCCGGCGTCGCAGGCGTTGACGACCGTACCGATGTCCTCTCGGCCGAGGAGCTTCTTCAGTAGCTTGAAGCGGTCGCCGTTGTTACGCTCGCTGATGACGACCTTCAGGATGCCCGGCCGGGCGGAACCATCGAAGTCGTCCGGGAGGATGGGGAGGTCCTTGAGGGTCCAGCGCTTGAATTTCTCGTCGAGGTCCTGCGGGTCATTGAGGCGGACGACGTGTCCGATGGACGAACTGATGACCCACTCGTCGTTCTCGAAGTAGTCACTGGTCGCCTTGGGCACCTTGAGGACCTTCGCCAGATCGGCCGCGACGGACGGCTTCTCGGCGATGACGAGGGTCTTGGAGCCGGCGGGAGCGGAGGCTTCAGGTACGGACTTGGAGGACTTCTTGCGCATGCGTGGGATGATAACCGATGGTCAAACCGGTTACATTCCTTGCTCGGCGAAGGAGTCGTCCAAGGCGGCGATTAGCACGGAAATCGTGGCGTCGGTCTCATCTCCCATATTGGAGATACGGAAGGTCTTGCCCTTGAGCTTGCCGTAGCCGCCATCGATGACGATTTGATGGCGGGATTTGAGCGTCTTGTTCAGGCGCTCGAGGTCGGCGTTGCGGTCGTTCTTGAAGCAGTTCAGGCCGCGGGTGCCGAAGGCGGGGTCGGGCAGGAGCGAGAACCCCTTGGCGAGGCCCCAGGCGCGCATGCGCTCGTTGAGTCGGAGGTGGCGGGCGAAGCGGTTCTCCAGACCTTCGGCCTCGATCTCGACCAGCTTCTGCTGCAGGCCGTAGAACAGGGAGATGCACGGGGTCGAGGGTGTCATGCCCTTGACGTGGTTATCGTGGAACTCGATCAGGTCGAAGTAGTAGCCGCGGTCTGGGGACTGCTTCGCACGCTCGCGGGCGCGTTCGCTGACGGCCATGATCGCCAGGCCGGGGGGCAGGGCGAGGGCCTTCTGGGAGCCGGTGAGCAGGATGTCGATGCCGAGCTCGTCCTTCTTGATCGGTAGCGTAGAGAACGAGCTTACGGAGTCGACGATGGCGATGACGTCGGGGAACTCGCGGATGACCGCCATGAGGTCGATGATCGGCGAGAGCGTGCCGGTGGAGGTCTCGGAGTGGATGAAGGTGATGCAGTCGAACTTGCCGGTGGCGAGGGCCGCGCGGACGGCGGCCGGGTCGATCGACTTACCCCAATCGAACTGCAGGGCCTCGGCATGCTTCCCGCAGCGTTTGGCGACGTCGTTCCATTTGTCGGAGAATGCGCCGTTCATGCAATTGAGGACGCCCTTGCGGCAGACGTTGCGTAGCGCGCCTTCCATGACGCCCCAGGCGGAACTGGTGGCGAGGTAGACCGGATCTTTGGTGAAGAACATGGACTGGAGACGTGGCTGCATGTCGTTGTAAAGCTTCACGAAAGCCTCGGAGCGGTGGCCGATCATCGGCTTGCCCATCGCCTGGACGATGGAGGGGGCGACGGTCAGTGGGCCGGGGATGTAGAGACGGTTGCTCATCGTTGGAAGGTGGAAAGGAGGGCGGGAGTGGCGGCGGTGTTCTCGAGGCGGATGATCCGGCGGTTGCGGTCGGCGAGGGTGACCGTCCGGGGCTTCCAAGCCGGGGCGTCGGCGGCGGGGACCTCCGCGAAGCTCATGATGACCAGCAGGTCGCCGGGCTGGCCGAGGTGGGCCGTGGCCCCGTTGAGGCAGATTTCCCGGGTCCCGGCCGGGGCGGGGATGGCGTAGGTCTCGAAACGCTGGCCGTTGGCCAGGTTGCCGATCAAAATCCTCTCGTAGGGCAGCATGCCCACCAGGTCCAGCAGCTCCTGGTCGATGGCCAAGGAGCCCTCGTAATCGAGGCGGGCGCCGGTGACTTCGGCGCGGAGGATTTTGGTGCGCAACAGGTGGACGAGCATGGCGCGGAGTCGTCCCTTCTCAATCGGGATGCTTGCCTGCGTCAAACAACTTTGCATCTAATCGTCTATGGCGGCGAAGCATCGTGGGTTCTTTTCCTCGCTCGGCGAGGCCATCGCTGGCTTTGCCGTCGGCGTGGTCTATGGCCGCCGGAAGGGGTTTGGCGCCTGGCTGCTGGGTGGCTTCCTGAGGGTGCTTTCGTGGGTTTTCGAACTGCTGGTCCGCCTGCGGCTCTGGCTTTACCGCCACCGTCTTTTCCGCGACACCCCTTTGGGGTGTAAGGTCGTGGTCGTGGGTAACCTCACCGTCGGTGGCACCGGGAAGACACCCGTCGTCCTCAAGATGGCTCAGGTCCTCGCCAGCCGTGGTCGCAAGGTCGCGATCTTGTCGCGAGGTTACAAGGGCGCTTCCGACTCCTGGGCGAAACGTTTCTGGCGTTGGCTCACGCAGGGCAGCCGGCCGGACCCGTTGGTGGTCTCCGACGGACGCTCCGTGCTCGTCGGGCCCGACGAGGCCGGCGACGAACCCTACATGCTCGCCCGCAACCTCGCCGCGCTCGGCGTGGTCATCGTGGTCGACCGCGACCGCGTCGAGGGTGGTCGTTTCGCCCTCCGGCGTTTCGGCGTCGACACAATCCTGCTCGACGATGGGCTGCAGTACCTGCCGCTGCGCGGTCAGATTAACCTAGTCCTGGTCGACAGCCATGACCCTTTTGGTAACGGCTGCCTGTTGCCGCGCGGCATCCTGCGTGAGCCGGTGGCCAATCTCAGCCGCGCCTCCTACGTCTTTGTCACGAAGTCGAGCGGCGCGCCCGACCCCGCTCTGGTTGCGCTCATCCGCCGGCACAATCCGACAGCCGAGATCATCCCCTGCGCCCATCGTGCCCGGGAACTCATCGAAGTCGACGGACCCGGCCGGCTTCCGCTTGAGATCCTGCGGGGTAAGCGGGTCGCGGCTTTCTCGGGGATCGCGACGCCGGAAAGGTTCGAGGAGACCCTGGCCGCCGAGGGCGCCGTGCTGGTGGCCAACCGCCGGTTCCTGGACCACCATGCCTTCAACGACGAGGACCTCGATGAGGTGCTGGAGCAGGCGCTCCGGGCGCAGGCGGAGATGATCGTGACGACCGAGAAGGACGCGGTGCGTCTCCTCGCGCGGTTCCGTCCGCCCATGCCTCTGTACTATGTGCGGCTCGAGGTCGAGGTGCTGGGCGAGGGCGACGGCTTCAACGCCGCGGTCGAGCGCATCTGCTTCGGTTCTACCGGCCCGCTTCGTTGACGTCGGTTTCGCCGCTCCGGGCCGCCAGGCGGAGGAACGTGTCTTGGGCGCCGGGTGCCAGGCGGCCGCGCGGGTCACAGGGTAAGTAGCTCCCATCGGCCTGCAGTTCCTTGGCGTCACCCGTCCGGTCGCGGTAGGTGGCGAGGATCTCCTCCTCCATGCGGCGGATGAGCTCGGGTGAGCGCAGGGGGAAGACACATTCGACGCGTCGCAGGAAGTTGCGAGGCATCCAATCGGCGCTGCCCATGAGAAGAATCGGCGCACCGCCGTCGTTCTGGAACCGGAACACGCGGCTATGTTCGAGGAACCGCCCCAGGAAGCTGCGCACCCGGATGTGCGCACTCTTCCCGGGCACGCCCGGAGTGAGGCAACAGATCCCGCGCACCACGAGATCGATTTTCACGCCCGCGTTCGAGGCCTCGTGGAGCGCGCGGATCACGTCCGGGTCGACCAGGCTGTTCACCTTGGCGAAGATGCCCGCCGGTCGGCCGGCCCGGGCCGCGGTCGCCTCGGCCATGATCAGCGCCACAATGCGGCGGGATAGGTCGAACGGTGCGACGAGCAGGTGGCGGAACTGGGGCGACGCGAGGTTCCCGGTCAGTACGTTGAAAAGCAGCCCCACGTCGGCGGTGATCTCCGCGTCGGCGGTGAGCAGGGAGAAGTCGGTGTAGATGCGCGCGGTCTTGGGGTTGTAGTTGCCGGTGCCCAGGTGGGCGTAGCGGCGCAACACGCCATGCTCCTGGCGGACGACCAGGCAGGCCTTGCAGTGGGTCTTGAGGCCGTGGAGCCCGTACACGACGTGCGCCCCGGCCTCCTGGAGCTGGCGGGACCATTCGATGTTGTTGAGTTCGTCGAAGCGCGCCCGCAGTTCGACGAGCGCGGTGACCTGCTTCCCGTTGCGCGCGGCTTCCTTGAGCGCCTCGACGACCGGCGAGTCGCCGCTGGTGCGGTAGAGCGTGAGCTTGATGGCGACCACGTGCTCATCCCGGGCGGCTTGCCGGAGGAAATCAACCACCGTGGCGAAGGATTCGTAGGGGTGGTGGAGCAGGATGTCCTGCTGCGCAATCCGGGCGAAGAGCCCCGTTGGCTCGACGCCGTCGACCGGCAGGGCCGGCGTGAACGCCGGGTAAAGCAGGTCGGGGCGCGACACGAGGTCGAGGAGACTCGCCAGCCGGAGCATGTTCACGGGGCCGGGATTGAGGAAGGCATTCTCGGGCGCCAGTGCCGTGGACGCCAGCAACCAGTCGAGCTCGGGGGCGGGGATGTCGGCTTCGACCTCGAGCCGGACGGTCGCACCCTTGCGCAGGTTACGGATTTCCTCCTCGATCGCCTCGAGTAGATTCCCCGCTTCCTCTTCATCGACGTAAAGGTCGCTGTTACGCGTGATGCGGAAAGCCCAGGAACCCTGGAGCTCGAGGCCGGGGAAGAGCCGGTGGAGGAACGTCTGGATGATGTGGCTGAGGAGCGTGAAGCCCCGCTGATCGGCCAAAGCGAGCACCCGCGGTAGGATGCGCGGCACGGGTACGACGGCGCGACGCAGCTCGCCGGTCGCCGGTGCGCGCAGCAGGACTAGCAGGTACAGGCCCTTGTTGGTGAGCACCGGGAAAGGGTGCGACGGGTCGATCGCGAGGGGCGTGAGCGCTGGGAGAATCTCGCGGTCGAAGCGCTCGGAGAGTTCGCGGCGATCTGTCTCGTCAAGCTGCTGCCGGGATTTGACGATGATGCCCACCTCGGCCAACGCCGGTACGAGCTGGTCCTGCCAGCAACGCTGTTGCGCCGCCACGAGGTCATGCGCCTGGCGCAGGACCTGCTGGAGGAACTCGCGGGTCGCCGGGTGGCTGGCGGATTCCTCCTGCTGCATGATGCCCGCCACGCGGATCTCGAAGAACTCGTCGAGGTTGGAGCTGACGATGGAGAGGAAGCGGACCCGCTCCAGCAATGGGACGGAGGGATCCTCCGCGAGCTCAAGCACGCGGCGATCGAAGCTGAGCCAACTGAGTTCGCGGTTAAACATCTTAGGGTAGGGATAATGACCGCCGTGGACAGGTTGTCAGCAACGGGCGACTAATCGACCGAAAGCCCAACTAAGAGGCAATAAGACCCGCGTTAAATGGAGGTTCCCGTCAGGTTACGTTCAGGTTAAAGCCTAACCGGCGTCCAGAGTACGCGGAGCTCCGAGCGGTCGGACAGCCGGACCTTGGCTCCGGTCATGACCGGGAACGACACGACGTCGCCGCGTCCGAAGGTCGCCGCCAGCGCCTTGACGTCGTGCTTTGACAGGCCGCGGGTCGGTACCTCGACCGACTGCAGGCTGCCGGCACGCACGACGATGAAACGCAACAGACCCTTGATGATCTGGACATCGGACACGAGCCGCACGGCTTGTGCGGGCACGTCGGTCAAGGCGGCATCGGAGAAGAGGGCACAGGCGAAACGCACTTCGCGGAGGTCGCGGAAGAGCCGACGGTTCGCGTAGGCGGCCGAGGCCGGCGCCGTCCAGGGTCGCGACTCATGATTCCAATGCTCGCCGGCGAGCAGTTGGGGACAGGCGTGCGCGTCCAGTTCGGGGCCGACCCGCGTCAGCAAGCCCTCGGCGCAGACCTGTTCGCTCAGTCGCTGGAGGCGCTCGGCCGTCGCGCGCAAGGCGGGTTCGAGCAGGAGGATGAGGCCACCGGGACGGAGCCGCCGGCGCAAGGTCGTGAACCAGGCTAGCGTGGACTTCGCATCGAGCTGGGTCATCTCGTTGAGCACGAAGCCGGCGACGATCACGTCGAAATCACCCTCCGGCCACGTCTCGGGCCGGGACGCATCGCCGACCCGGGTACGCACGGTCACGGGGTCGCCGAGAAAGTCTGCTGCGAAACGTTCGAGTCCGGCCAGCGCGCCCGGAGAGCGGTCGACGGCCGCGAGCTCGACGCGCCCCGCCCCGCGCCGACGGAGATGGTGGGCCACGGCGACGCCGCAGGACCCGGGGCCGGAGCCGAGGTCGAGGATCGCGGGGATGGCCGATGCCGGTCGCCAGCCCCGCAGCTCCATCGCTTGGGCCAAGGCGTAGCCGGTGCGGACGAAGCTTTGCGGCAGGAAGAAGATGCCGTAGGCGGCGAGCAGTTCCTCTTCCGCGAAGTAATCGGGGAAACGACCTTCCGGCCGCTCGGTCGTGAAGAGGTCGGACAGTCTCGCGACCGCATGGGCTAGCCGCTCGAACGCCGCATCGCCGAGCAGGTCGGTCGCCGCCTCGGCGCGACCGATCCAGTGGGCCTCCGCCGTCGCCGGGTAGTCGCCCCAGCCCTCATCCGCCGACATCGCGACGGCCCTCCAGCGCACTGCGCAAGGTCGCCGGGTCGGCGAAGGTGAGCCCGCTGCCGCTGGGCAGGCCGAAGCCGATGCGGGAAACCTTAATGGAAGGACGGATCGCCTGGATGGCCTCGCGGATATAGTGACAGGTCGCCTCGCCTTCGATGTCGTTGCCCAGCGCCAGCACCACCTCGGTGATCGGTTCGTCGCGCAGGCGCCGTTCGAGGCTGGCGAGGTTCAGGTCGGCGGGACCCACGCCGTTGATGGGGGAGAGGCGTCCGTGCAGCACGTGGTAGGTCCCGCGGTAGGAGACCGAGCGTTCGATCGCCATGAGGTCCGGGACCTGCTCGACGACGCAGAGGGCGGCCGTTTCCCGCTTGGGGTTGACGCACACTTCGCACAGGGCGTCTTCGGCGAGGCTGCCGCAGCGCTCGCAACGTCGGACCGAGTCGGCGGCGACCCGCAAGGCCTCGAGCACGGGCGCCAGGCGGGCGGGACGTTCGACCAGCAGGTGCAAGGCGATGCGCTCCGCGGACCGGTGGCCCATGCCGGGGAGCTGCTTCAGCAACTGGCGGACTTTGTCGAAGGCGGGCGTCACGTAGGCTTACAGGCCGGGCAGTTGGAAGCCGGCGGTCGCCTGGGACATCGTCGCCTCATGGAGGGCACGGGCGCGGTCGGCGGCCTCCTGGAGGGCGGCCACCAAGGCTGGCTCGACCACGGCGGCACCTTCCTTGAGGAAGTCGGGATGGAGCGTGAGCGCCTGGATGCGACCATGGCCGTCGACCACGACCTTCACGGCGCCGCCGCCGTGGGAGATCTCGATGCGTTCTTCCGCGAGGCGCTGCTGCGCTTCCGCGATGCCCTTCTGCATCTTCTGGGCTTGCTTGAGGAGTTTGCCGACGCCTGCCATGGTGCCACGAGGTTTTGGAGGACCGCGGGGGAGTCAAGGGTGACCCCAAGGTTTCGTCCCGGCTTGCGCCCTTCCGCCGCGGGGGACAGGGTGGGGCATGCGTCCGCCGCGTGACCTCCAGATCATCGGCACCTTCCTTGCCATCACCTGGGAGGACGGGGTAGAATCCGTGCTTTCCGGCGAATACCTCCGCGAGCACTCGCCAAGCGCGGAGAACATGGGGGAGGTCGATATCCTCGGCCAGCGTTGGGGCGGCGACGGCCCGCGGCGTTTCCCCGGTGTCGCCGTCGTGGGGCTGGAGCGGCTCGGTAACTACGCCGTCACCTTGGAGTTCGACGATGGCCATCGTACCGGCATCTATAGTTGGCATTACCTACGTGGTCTGGCCGATCGGTTTACCCGCTGACCTTTTACGTTTGCATCCTTCCGGCGTTCGGCCGACAACCATCAACGTGAAAAAGACTTACGTCCTGGACACCAACGTTCTGATTCACGATCCCGAGTCCCTCTTCAAGTTCGATGAACACACCGTGGCGGTCCCGGTGGAGGTGCTCTCCGAACTCGACCGGCTAAAGACCCAGCCCGGCCAGCTCGGCGCCAGCGCGCGTCGCGTGAACCGCTCCATCCGCGCCCTGTTCGAGAACCGTCCGCTGAAGGAGATCGCCGAAGGTGACGCGACCCGCCCGGGCGCCCTCCACGCCAAGCTGCGCGACGGCGGTGAGCTCCGGGTCGTCGTGAATGAGTCTCTCATCCGCGACCACTTCAACGGCGCCCGCTCCGAGCGCGTCCGCGCCGTGTTCATGCAGGTGGATGCGCCGGACCACCGGATCATCGCCTCCGCCCTCTACCTGCGCGATACTACTAAGGGTTCCGTCGTGCTGGTGACCAAGGATGCCTGCATGGCGCTCAAGGCCCAGGCCCTCGGCCTCGAGGTCCAGGATTACCGCAACGACCGCGTCGAGATCAGCGAGGTCGGCGACTACCGCACGCTCACCGTCACCGCCGCCGCGATGCGCGACTTCCGCGAGTTGGGGCAGACCCAGCTGAAGCTCGCCGCGGACGCGACCCCGGTGCTCAACGAGTACGTCATGCTCGCCTCCGACGCCTGGACCGAGCCCGCCCGGCACGTCGGCGAAGGCGCATTCGTGCCGCTCGCCCTCTACCGCGAGTTCCTGTCCGCCGACAGCGGCGCGCGCAAGGGCCTGCAGATGCCCCGCGGCATGCGGGTCATTCCCAAGAACTTCGAGCAGTGGATCTTCCTGGACGCCCTGCTCAACCCGGACATCAAACTCGTCACGTGCTTCGGCCGCGCCGGCACGGGCAAGACCTTCCTTTCGATCGCCGCCGCGCTCTCCCAGGTGCTCAGCGATTTCTCGCCTTACAAGAAGCTCTACGTCTCGCGCCCCGTCGTCCAAATCGGCAAGGACATCGGCGCCTTGCCCGGGTCCAAGGAGGAGAAGCTCTCACCTTACATCCAGCCCTACTTTGATAACCTCGAGGTCCTGTTCTCCAAGAACAGCGCCCCCGCGTCGGGCCAGCCCACCGCCCGCGAGATGGTCGCCACCGATTCGCGCAATAAGAAGAAGAAAGCCCAGGCGATGAAGGCCCCGCAGCCGATCTTCGGCTCGCAGTTCCAGCCCGTGAACCAGCCGCGCAAGCCCTACCAGTGGCTGATCGACTCCGGCCTGATCGAGATCGAGGCCATGACGTTCATCCGCGGGCGCTCCATCGGCCACGCCTTCATGATCGTCGATGAGGCGCAGAATATGACCCCCCACGAGGCCAAGACCGTCATCACCCGCATCGGCGAGGGCTCTAAGCTGGTGCTGATCGGCGACCTGGACCAAGTGGACACCCCTTACCTTGACGGTAAGTCCAACGGCCTGATCCATACCCACGAGCGCATGAAGGGCCACGCTATCACGGCGAACGTCCGCCTGCTGCACGGGGTCCGCAGCGCCTTGTCCGAGCTCGCCGCGCAGGCGATGTGAGCAAGTTCCGGTCGCCCCGGCCCCGGGGCGCCTACTCCGTCCTTGCCCCGGTCGGGGGGGGGGATTTGCCTTTATCACCGTGGAGAAGGAGACCCCGATGCAGCGTCAGTACCGAGAGTTTCGCGAGAAGCTCCCGGCGGGCACGATCCTGCTCTTCCGTCTGGGAGATTTCTACGAGGTCTTCGGCGAGGACGCGGTCGTCGCCTCCAAGGTGCTGGGGCTCACGTTGACCAAGCGCCATGAGACCCCGATGGCCGGCCTGCCTTACCACGCGGCCCCCGCCTACGTGAACCGGCTGCTCGCCGCGGGCTGGAAGGTCGCCATCTGCGACCAGCTCGAGGCGCCCGTCGCGGGCAAACTCGTCCGCCGTGGCCTGACGCGCATACTGACTCCCGGGACGGCGCTGGAAGATTCTCAGCTCGATTCGCGCCGCGGCAACTACCTCGTGGCTCTCAGCTGGGACAAGCAGGGGTGGCAGGCCTCCTGGTTGGATGTCTCGACCGCCGACTTTCGTCTCGCGAACGACGTCGGTCCGGGACGGCTGTTGCCGCTGCTCCACGCGCTCGCCCCGCGCGAGGTGCTCCTGCCGGAAGGGCTGGAGCCTCCGCCTGAGCACCGCGAGGCCCTCGAGGTTTTCCTGCAAGGCCGGCCAGTCTCGCGTCTGCCCGGTTGGAATTTCGACGGGGCCGCGGGCGCCCGGTTGGTCGCGCAGACGCTCGCCGTGCATGGACTGGCCGGCTTCGGCTTGACCGAAGCCCATCCGGCCTTGGGCGTCGCTGGTGCGGTCCTCGGTTACGTCACCGACTCGCTCTGCGACCGTCCCAAGAATTTGTTCCGTTTGGCGGAGACCAAACTCGGCTCCTCCGTCCTGCTGGACGCCGCCTCGGCCCGTAACCTCGAGCTCTTCGCTGCGTCGGGCGGTGGCCGCGAAGGCTCCCTACTGGAGAGCATCGACCGCACCGATACGCCGGCCGGTGCCCGCCTCCTCGCGCTCTGGCTCGGGGAGCCTTCGACCGAACTTTCCGTGATCCATGCCCGCCAGGCGGCCGTCGGCGAATTCGTGCGCCATCCGGGCGCCTCCGGGCGACTCGGGGAATCGCTCCGTGGTGTCCGTGACGTTCCTCGCATCTTGGCCCGGCTGCAGAACCGACTCCGTAATCCTCGCGAACTCGGCGGCATCCGCGACACGTTGGCCGCGCTGCCGGCCCTGCGCGAGGAGCTCGCGGCCCTACCGGGCGGCCGGTTGCAGGGGTTGGTCGAGCGGATTCGGCCGGAGACCGACCTGTTGGTCCGTTTGCGCGCCGCCTTGGCCGACGAACTGCCGGTCGACTTGGCGGAAGGCGGGGCGCTCCGCGCGGGTTTCGACGCCGAGCTCGACCGGCTCCGTTCGCTCGCGACCGACAGCAAGACCTGGATCGCTGACTTCGAGCGCAATGAGCAGACCCGCACGGGTATCAAATCGCTCAAGGTCCGCTACAACGGCGCCTTCGGCTATGCGATCGAGGTGACCAAGGCCAACCTCGCCCTGGTTCCCGCCGATTACATCCGCAAACAGACGATGGTGAACGCGGAGCGTTTCACGACCGAGGAGCTCCGCACCAAGGAGCGCGAGGTCCTGCGCGCCGACGAACAGGCGCTGGCCCGGGAGACGGAACTTTTCCAGGCCTTGCTCGCGGAGGTGCTCGCGTCCTCCGAATCCCTCCTCGGCACGTCTCAGGCCCTGGCCGAGGTCGACGTCCTCCGTGGCTGGGCCGAACTTGCCCGCGAGTCGTCCTGGGTCTGCCCCGTGGTCGACGAGTCCGATGCGCTGGACATCACGCAGGGACGCCACCCGGTGGTCGAGCGCATGCTACAGTCCCGCCCCGGCGCGGGCTCCTTCGTGCCCAACGACACCCGCCTGAGCTGCGCCGGCGAGCAGATTGCGCTGCTCACCGGCCCGAACATGGCCGGTAAGTCGACGTATATCCGCCAGGTCGCCCTGATCGCCTTGCTCGCGCACCTCGGCGCCTGGGTGCCCGCGCAGGCCGCGCGGATCGGCCTCGTCGACCGCATCTTCTGCCGCGTCGGCGCGTCCGACGAACTGGCCCGCGGTAACTCGACCTTCATGGTGGAGATGAACGAGACCGCCAACATCCTTAACAACGCGACGACCCGCTCGCTGGTCGTGTTGGATGAGATCGGTCGCGGCACCAGCACCTACGATGGTATCAGCATCGCCTGGGCTGTGGCGGAGCATCTGCATGGCGCCGGTGATGCCGGCCCGCGCACGCTGTTCGCGACCCATTACCATGAACTGACCCGCCTGGCCGGACGACTCGCCCGCCTGCGTAACTGGTCCGTCGCGGTGAAGGAGTGGAACGACGAGATCGTCTTCGTCCGTCGGGTCGTCCCGGGCGCCGCGGATCGGTCCTACGGGATCCAGGTCGCCCGGCTCGCCGGGATGCCGCCCGCGGTCGTGACCCGGGCCCGCGAAATCCTGTCCGGCCTGGAGACGGGGGGTGGCCTACCGGGCGGCAAGGTCGCCGCCGCTGAGGTCGCCGCGCCCGTCGCGGACACGCCGCGCGCGTCGAAACGCAAGGACACGACGGAGACTCCGAAGACCTCGAAGCCGGTAAAGCCCTCGGGAGGGCCGGAATTGGACCTCTTCGGCTAAGGGTTCAGAGCCGCTCGTTCCACTCGCGCGAGTTGAACCGAGCCCAGCTGGTCTCGTGGTCGAGCTGGTCGTAGACCGGCTCCGTCACCGGCGAGGGCGGACTACCGAGCTTGGCTCCGAGGGCGGCGGTGAAATCGCGTTCGAAGCGGCTCCAATCGCAGTCCGACAGGAAAGGACGCCAGACATAGCCTTCCAGCAGCAGACCGCTGCGGGTGCGTTTCTGCGCGGCCCCGGCGACCTTGCGGCCGTCGTCGCTGCGCACCAGGTCGTTGGGCTCGGCGCGTTGGGCGCAGGCATCGGGAGACTGGAACGGACGTTCACCCGTCGGGGCCGGGGCGAGTTTCACGGGCTGTCCTTGGGCCTGGAGCGCGGCGGCGAGGGCCTCGTGCACCGCCGCATAGCTGGCCATCGCGTCGGCGGCGTAAAGCGGGTGTCCGGCGGGGATCACCAGCGCGAACGTCCAGTCGTCCAGGTGGGAGACCAGTCCGCCTCCGGTGCAACGACGGACCAGCGGGTAATGGGCGGGGACCTGGGCCCGGTACTTGGCCCACGGTTGGGATACCCCGAAGGTGTAGGCCGGCTCCGACCAGGCGAAAGGTCGGAAGCGGATCTGGTCCGGCCGCGGGTAGTGCTCCAGCAACAGGTAGTCCGCCGCCATGTTGGCGACGGCATCGGCGGTCTGGCGGGGCAGGACATCCATGCTCAGAAGTCTACGCCTTTCTCGAGCCGACGCACGACCTTTCGGCCGGTCACCTGCTCGACCCACGCTTCGCAGCCCCGCGGGACGCGCAGAGCCGCGAGTTGTTCATCGAACGATTGGGCGGCGGTGCGGAGTTTGCCCGCGAGCGGGTGCAAGCGCAGGCTGAGGTCCCGCGGGCGGGCGGCGGCGGCGGGGACGTCGGCGCGGCTGATCGGCGTGACCAAGCGGTCCGCTTCGAGTCCGAAATGGCGGGCGATTCGCACGCCGATCTCATGCCGGCTCAGGGCCTCGGTGCCGGCCCAGTGATAAAGACCCGATAGGTTGGCGCGCTCGCACAGCTCGATGGTCACGTCTGCCAGGTTGGACACCTCGACGGGTTGGCGGATCTCATCGGTGAACAAGGCGGCCGGACGCCCTTCCTTCCACGAGAGGAAGAGACGTTCGTGGAGACCACGGTCGCCGCCGAGCGAGTTGCCGATGATCGGCGAAGTCCGGAGGACGGCGGCATGCTCGCGTCCGAAGCGGAGGACCTCGATCTCGGCGGCCGCCTTGGTCTCCCCGTAAAGATTGAGCGGGGCCGGCTGGTCGGTGGGCTGGTAGTTGCCGGCGACCCCGTCGAAGACGGTGTCCGTCGAAAGGTGGACCAGCTTGGCTCCCATATGGAAACAAAGCTGGGCGAGTTTCTTCGGAACCTCCGTGTTCAGTGCGCGGGCCTTGGCGGGGTCGGCCAGACAGGTCTCGATCGTCGGCAAGGCGGCGCAATGCACGACGGCCTGGGGGAACTCTTCGAGCAGCAGGGATTCCAGGGCGGCCTCCGAACAGAGGTCGAACGCCCGCGCCTGTTTCACGGCTGGGAGCGTCGGTGCCCGGGCGCCGCCGAGCGCGATGACTTCATGGCCACGACGCAAGGCGGCGAGGCAGACCTCGCGACCCAGGAATCCAGAGGCGCCGGTGACGACGATCTTCATGCCGGACGCTTAAGCCGCGGCGGGGCCACTGGCAAGCGGGTAGGGTGGTCCGGACGCTTGCCAAGCCCGCCAACACCCACATGGATTGATGCCTTCATGGCTTCCTATTCAGACCTAGCCAACCGACCGGTGCTGACCCAGCCGACCTACGAGGCCGGCCGCCCCATCGAAGTCGTCGCCCGTGAGTTCGGCCTGGATCCGGCCTCGGTCATCAAGCTCGCTTCGAATGAGAACCCGCTCGGTCCGTCCCCGCTGGGGCTCGCCGCGGCCCGCAAGGCCCTCGAGGTCTGCCACCTCTACCCGGATGGCGGCTGCACGTTCCTCCGCGAGAAACTCGCCGCCAAGTGGGCGCTGACGCCCGCCCATTTCATCGTCGGCAATGGTTCGAACGAGGTGATGATCCTGCTGGCCCAAGCTTTCCTCCGCCCGGGCGATGAGGTCGTGTTCGGAGAGCAGGCCTTCATCGTCTACAAGCTGGCCACGATGCTCTTCGGGGCGACCCCGGTCCATGTGCCGATGCCGGGCTATCGCCATGACCTCAAGGCCCTGCGCGCCGCGGTCACGCCCACGACACGGATCGTCTTCCTAGCCTCGCCCAACAACCCGACCGGCGGCACGGACGCCCCGGCGGACATCCTCGCGTTCGCGGCCTCGCTCCCGGAGGATGTCATCTTCTGCTTGGACGAGGCCTACGCCGAGTATCTCGACGCCAGCGCCGACCTTCGTCCCTTGATGCAGTCTGGCCGTAAGGTGGTGGTCACCCGCACCTTCTCTAAAGCTTACGGGCTCGCCGGTCTCCGCGTCGGCTACCTGATGGGCAGCCCCGAGGTCGTCGCTTTACTCAACCGCGTCCGCCAGCCTTTCAATGTGAACCTGCCGGCATTGGCCGCCGCCGAGGCCGCCTTGGACGATGAGGCGTTCGTCCGACGCACGCGCGAGGTCAACGCCGCCGGTATCGCCCAGTTGAAGGCGGGCTTGGCGCGTCTCGGGTGCGAGGTCATCGACGGCCACGCCAATTTCCTAGCCGCGCGCATCCCCGAGGCCGAGCTGGCTTTCACCAAGCTGCAGCGCGCGGGCGTCATCGTCCGTCCTCTGGCCGGCTATGGCATGAAGGGCTGGCTTCGGCTCACCGTGGGCACGGCCGCCCAGAACGAGCGACTACTCGCCGAACTCTCCAAACTTTGAGCATGGATTTTGCCGAGGTCATCCGTCAGATCCGCGCGAAGGATCCCCGTTACAAGGCGCAGGCTTACGAACTGGTGCGCCTAGGGCTCGATCAGGCCCAGAAGGACATCCATGGCGAGCCCAAGAAAGGCAAGGCCGGGGCCAACCGACATGTCACCGGTCCCCAGCTGCTCGCGGGCTTCCGCCAGCATGTGCTCGAGACCTATGGGCCCATGTCGTACCCGCTCCTGCAGAGCTGGGGACTGCGCAAGTCCCTCGACGTCGGCCATATCGTATTCAACATCATCGACACCGGACTCTTCGGGCGGTCCGAAGAAGATCGGCTCGAGGATTTCGCGGACGTGTACGACTTCAAGGAAGTGTTCCTCGCCCCGTACGAGCCCCGCGCGAAGGCGGACTGAGCGGCCTCAGGCGTTGACGAAGGAAATCGCCCGGACCTCCTGGCAGCCCCGCAGGGCGCGGATCTTCGCGAGCAGCGCCCGTTCGTGGAAGCGCACCTCGGATTTGATCACGGTGTTTTCGCACTGCACGACGAGTTTGCCGCCTTCGAGCACCCGCAGAGGGGCGCAACGCTTCGCCAGCTTCGCGGGGAGCAGCTCGTGCCAATGCGCGAAGATCGCGTCCTCCGGCACCGGCTTGTCGAGGCGGAGCTTCCGGAAGGCTTCGGTCACGGCGTCGTCAATCGAACGCAGGTCGCGGTCGGTCGAACGGCCCCGGTCTTCGGGCAGGCCGCGCAGGTTGGCCAAGAGGTTCACCACGTGCCGGGAGAATTTGCCCTTGGCCTTGCCCTCGGTGATCAGCGCCCGCAGCACGAACGGCAGGTCGCGCAGGTGCTCGGCCCGCAGGCATTTCTCTGGCGCGTAGGCGCCGCCCACGATCACGCCGATGGCGCCGGCGTCGCGGGCCCCTTCGCCGTCCTCCTTGGGGTCGTCGCCCACGTGCACTAGGGCGGAGAGCGCCACCCCCAATTGGCGGGCCGCGTGGGCGTAGGCCTTAGGGTCCGGTTTTGTGGCGCCGGTCTCGTCGGAAAGGAAAATCCCGTCGAACAGGTAGGTCAGCCCTTTGTCCGCGAGTACGGTGCGCATGCGGGCGTCGGCGTTGGAGAGCGCGGCGACCTTGATACCGAGGAAGCGGATCGCCGTCAGCGCCGTGATTGCGGCGGGCGCCACGCGCCAGGCTGATCCACGGCCGAAAGCTTCCCAGCAGTCGCGGAAGACGACCTCGAATTTCGAGGCGGGGAGGGCGGGGCCGAAGGAACGCATCACGACCTCGCGCCAGAAGGCCTCAGGCTTGGCCTGACGAGGTGCCCCCTTGAACCCCAGCGGGAAGGCGGCGTCCAGTTCGGCGGCGGAGACATCCACGCCGTGGCGGAGGGCGCAGGCGGCGTAGACGGACCCGACTGAAGGATGGGGGAACAGTAAGGTGCCCGCGAGGTCGATGGTGACGGCTTGGACGACGGCCATGGTCAACGATGCCGGAATGAGGCTGGCTTGAGACTGGCAGGACGGGCCATGGGCGGAGATGGGACCAGACCGGCGAGGCAGGGTCAACCCCTCGTACGGAGGTCCGGCTTGTCACCACGGGTCGTTCGGCCAATAAACGTAGCATGTCCCACCCCCGACGCCTACTCGCCGTTGCCCTCGTTCTCCTGACCCTCGGGGTTGTTGGTTGTTCCCTCCCCACGGAGGGCCCTTCCAGCCTGGCCACTGTCCAGAAGGTGTTCGTCACCGACACCCAAGCCGCGGGCGTGGGCGAAGCGGATGCCCTTGGCGACTCCGTGCATGACGCCGCCGTGCGCGAGCTCGTGCGTCGCGGTTATCAGGCCACTACGACCGCCTCCGAAGCCCAGGCGACCCTGCGCAGCTCGTGGCGGGTGAATAAGGCCGTCGACGGCCGGGTCAGCCTGGCGCTATCGATCACCCTCTTCGACCCGTCGGGTCGCCGGCTCCTCTCCACCGACTCCGGCACCGCTTTGTCGGCCAATTTCTGGAACGATTCGACCGTCCGTCGCGCCATCGAGCAGGTGCTCGCGCGTCTGCCTCGTCCGGCGCCGTCCCCCTCAGCCGGGAAGTGACCCGCTCCGGGCGGCCAAGCGCCCTTGGAGCTCCGCGAGCAAGGTGCGCAGTTCCGGCATCCTGGTCCCGGCCGCTTCGCCGCGTCGCAACGGCTCGCCCCAGATCCCGTCGACCTCCACTTCCCGTCCAGCCAGGTAGTCGATGAGGCTCGACGGGCGATAGGGCCCCATCCCGTCGGTCATCTCCAGTTGCCAACGGATATGCTTCTCGTCGAACGGATGACCACGCGCGACGGCCGCGGAGGCAACTTCATCCATGAGTCGGCGCGCCCGCGACCGCAGGGCCGGGTCTCCGACGATCCGGTCGGTCGTGAGGCCCCCGGCCGCGATGGCGAGCCCGTTGAAAGGGATGTTCCAGCAGAGTTTCTTCCACAGGACGGCTTCGAGCGAATCTTCCGCGCGGCAATCAATCCCGGCCCCCGCGAACAACGCGACGGCGGCGAGCACGGCGTCATTGACCGGCCCTTGCGCCGCCGCCATGCGTACGTTGCCGGCCAGCGTGTTCTCGACGATGCCCGGGGCCAGGCGGTTGATGCAGACGAAGCAAAGACCGGCCACGAGCCGGTCGCCCGGCACCAGGGCGGCGAACGCCTCGACGTTGCCCATCCCGTTTTGGAGCGTGAGCAGGATGGTCCGCGGGCCGATCAGCGGACGCAGCAGATCGGGCAAGGTCGCGTTCGCCGTCGCCTTGGCGGCGATGATGACGACGTCACAGGGACCGAGACCGTCGGTCGTCGGGCGGGCGGAGGCCACGCGTACCTGCCGCTCGCCTTGGCGATCGCGCAAGGTCAAGCCAGCCTGCGCGATGGTCGCCGCATCGGTGCGGGTGACGAGGTGGACCTCATGCCCGGTTTCGGCGAGCCGGCCACCGTACCAGCCGCCGACCGCGCCGGCGCCGACGACCCCGATCCTCATGCCTGCGAGGGCGAGCGCCGCACCGACGAGTGGCGGGGCTCGGCCAGTTTGGCGGGATAGTCCAGCGTGTGGTGCAGGCCGCGGCTTTCATGCCGCTGGAGAGCGCACTCGACGATCAGTTCGGCCACCTGGATCAGGTTGCGCAGTTCCAGCAGCCGGGGCTCGACCTTGAAGTTCCAGTAATACTCACGCACCTCGTCGGCCAACGTGCCGATGCGGGTGCGGGCGCGCTGCAGACGCTTCGTCGAGCGGACGATGCCGACGTAATCCCACATCGTCCGCCGCAACTCGTCCCAGTTATGCGTGAGCACCACGCGCTCGTCCGGGTCGCCGGCTGCGCCGTCGATCCAGCCAGGCAGGGCGGGGCGGGCCGCCGGCGCGGCGGAGATCTCGGCTTCGGCCGCGAGAGCGCCGTCGTGGGCGAGCACGACCGCCTCCAGCAGGGAGTTGGAGGCGAGGCGGTTGGCCCCGTGCAAGCCGGTGCAGGCGACCTCGCCCACGGCGTAGAGACCACGTAGGGAAGTCCGCCCCGATAGGTCGGTCGCGACCCCGCCGCAGAGGTAGTGGGCGGCGGGTACGACGGGGACGGGCTCGCGCGAGAGGTCGAAACCCGCCTTCCGGCAGGTCTCGAAGATATGCGGGAAGCGCTCGGGCAAGTGTCCTTTGGCGACTTGCGTCGCATCGAGCAGCACGTGGGGTGCGCCGTCGCGTTTCATCACCGAGTCGATGGCGCGGGCCACGATGTCGCGCGGGGCGAGGTCGCCCAGCGGATGGAAGTCCCGCATGAACGCCCTGCTGGTCAGGTCGCGCAGGATGGCGCCCTCGCCCCGGACCGCCTCGGAGATGAGGGCGCGGCTGCCATCGGGCGACTTCAGCGCCGTCGGGTGGAACTGCACCATCTCCATGTCGCGGATCTCCGCACCCGCGCGGTAGGCCATCGCGACGCCGTCGCCGGTGGCGATATCGGGATTGGTGGTGAACTGATAGACCTGGCCGACGCCCCCGGTGGCGAGGACGACGACGGCGGCGGAGAGGGTCTCGACCTTGCCGGCCTTGGTGTTCAGGACATGCAGGCCGAGCGTGCGGTCGAGGGGGCCGCCGAGCGCGACCTTGGAATCGACCTTGGAGGTCGTGAGGAGGTCGATCGCGAGGTGATGTTCCAGCATCCGGACTTGCGGGGCGGCAGCGACCGCCCGGAGGAGGGCCGATTCGATGGCGCGTCCGGTCATGTCCCGGGCATGGAGGATGCGCCGTCGGGAGTGACCGCCTTCGCGTCCGAGGTCGGGCTGGCCATCGGCGCCGTTCTCGAACTGCACGCCCCAGGCGATCAGTTCGGCGACCCGGGCCGGGCCCGCTTCGACGATGTGGCGGACAGCGGCCAAGTCGCAGAGTCCGTCGCCGGCGGCGAGGGTGTCCTGAACATGGCTGGCGAAATCGTCGGTTTGGTCGGTGACGCAGGCGATGCCACCCTGCGCCCAGTTGGTGTTCGACTCGGAACTCGTCTTCTTGGTGACGATGGCGACGGAGCGACCGCGGCGGGCCAAGTTGAGCGCGAAGCTCAGGCCGCCGATGCCGCTACCAACCACGATTGCGTCGAAATGGGTCGCCATTCGACCTCCGAACCTAGGCGGCGCCCGGCCGGCAACAAGCCATTTGACGAAAGGGTCCGGGCGGGCTTGTCTCCATAGGAGTGGAATTCCTCCTCCTAGCCGTCTGCTGGTCCTTCATTGCCTTCTTCGAACTGGCGGAGATGTCCTTGGTCTCCTCCAACCGTCGGCGGCTGGCTCGCCTCGCCGAGCAAGGGAGCAAAGGGGCGCAGACCGCCTTGGCCCTGCTCGCCAACCCCTCCCGGTTTCTCTCGACCGTGCAGGTCGGCCTCACGTTCGGCAGCATTATCGCCGCGACCTATGGCGGGGCGCCGCTCGCCATGGCCTTCGTGCCTTACCTGCAGAAGGTCCCTCTGGCCTGGTGCGTCGAGAACGCCGAGCCGGTCTCCCGCGCCCTCGTCTCCTTTTTCATCGGCTCACTCACCATCATCTGCGCGGAGATCATCCCGAAGCGCATCGGCCTGACGAATCCAGAGGGCTTGGCCGTCGTGCTCGCCCGACCCATGGCGCTCCTGGCCTCGTTGGCGTCCCCGTTGGTCGGCGCCCTCAGCGGCATGGCCGACCTCATCCTAGGGCTGTTCGGTCGCCGGCGCGCCCCGGAGGACACCATGTCCGAGGATGAACTCCGGATGATGGTCGACCAAGGGATGGCTTCCGGGGTGCTGCATGCCGCCGAACACCGCATGGTGCACGGCGCGCTCGGCTTGGACCAGATCACCGCCGAGAAGCTCATGACACCCAGCAACCGGGTCGTCTGGTTGAATCTCGACGACTCGGATGAGGTGAACTGGCGTAAGGTGGTCGCCTCCGGTCATACCTGGTTCCCGGTCTTCAAGGGCTCGCCGGACCGTCCCCTCGGCGTGGTTTCGGTCAAGCGCCTCTGGGCCAATCTCTCGCTGGTCGGTTCCGCCGTGATCCGCGACCTGCTGACGGATGCCCCGACGGTCACCCAGCAGAGCACCGGGACCCAACTCCTGGAGCGTTTCCGCCGCGACAAACTCCACTTGGCGCTCGTCATCGACGAGTTCGGCCACGTCCGCGGGGTGGTGTCGCTCAACGACGTCCTTGAATTCATCGTCGGCGAGCTTCCGAACGAGGGCTCGCCGGTCGCCAAGCCTAAGCCGATCCGTCGCCGCGACGACGGCAGCTGGCTCGTCGACGCCGTCGTCACCTTGGACGATTTCCGCGAGGCGACCGGCATCGTCGGGCGATTCCCCAGCGAGGGCTCCGGCGGCTTCACCGTCATCGCCGGTTTCATCATGCGCGCGCTCGGTCGCATCCCCGAGGAAGGCGACCGCGTGGAGGCCCTTGGTCACCTCTTCGAGGTGGTCGATATGGACGGTCCGCGGGTCGACAAAGTCTTGGTCATGCCGAAGGCCCCAGCGAAGGCCTGAGCTCAGAGCCGGACAGGCAGGCCGGCGGCGCGGAGGTGTTCCTTGGCCTGACGCACGGTGAAGGTGCCGAAGTGGAAGATGCTGGCCGCCAGCACCGCGCTGGCACCGCCCTCCTGCAGGACGTCGGCCAGGTGTTGGAGGGTCCCGGCACCGCCGGAGGCGATGACCGGAACTTCCACGGCGGAGGAAATGGCCCGGTTCAGGGGGACGTCGTACCCCGAGGCGGTGCCGTCGCGATCCATGCTGGTCAGCAGGATCTCGCCGGCGCCGAGGTCATGGACCTGGCGCGCCCAGGCGATGGCATCGAGGCCGGTCGGGTTGCGGCCGCCGTGCGTGAAGACTTCCCAGCGACCGGGCGCCACCTGTTTCGCATCAATCGCGACGACGATGCACTGGCGGCCGAACTTACGGGCGGCCGCGCGCACGAGACCGGGGTCCTTGACCGCCGAGGTGTTGAGGGAGACCTTGTCCGCGCCCGCGTTCAGCATCGTCCGGATGTCCTCGACGGAGCGGAGCCCGCCGCCGACGGTGAGAGGCATGAAGACCTGGTCAGCCGTACGCTCGACGACGTCGACCATCGTGCTGCGTCCGTCGCTCGAGGCGGTAATGTCCAGGAAGACCAGTTCGTCGGCGCCCTGTTTCTCGTAGGCGGCGGCGACGGCGACCGGGTCGCCCGCATCCCGCAGCTCCTCGAATTTCACTCCCTTGACCACGCGACCGGCGTGGACATCGAGGCAAGGGATGATGCGGACGGAGAGCATGGCGGACCTCTGGGGTAGGCAGGGCGGGCAAGGAGGTTAAGCCTAAACTACTCGAGCACCACCGTCACCGGACCATCGTTCATCAATTCGACGGCCATCTCGGCACCGAAGACGCCCGTCGGCACCGGGCGACCGAGAAGGGCGCCGAGTTCCTGCGCGAACAGGTCAAAGAGCGGCTGTGCGACCTCCGGGCGGGCGGCGCCGTTGAACGAGGGACGGTTACCCTTGGTGAAATCGGCGAGGAGCGTGAACTGGCTGACGGCGAGGGCTTCCGCGCCGGCGTCACGAAGGTTGACGCCCATCTTGCCCTGGGTATCGGGCATCAGCCGCGCTTTGGCGACGTCGGCGGCGAGGCGGCGGACGGTGGTCTCATCGTCCCCAACGGCAAGGCCCACGAGCAGCAGGTAGCCTCGGCCGATCCGACCGACGACCACGCCGTCGACGGTGACCGACGCGGCGGTGACCCGTTGCAGCACGACCTTCATGTCACACCAGCGCCTCGAGGATGGTGCGCAGCTTCATCTCGGTCTCCGTGGATTCGGCCCCGGGGTCGGAACCGGCCACGATGCCCGCGCCGGCGAAGGCCCGCGCCGTGGTCCCTTCGAGCCGGGCGCAGCGCAGCGCCACGAAGAGTTTGCCCGTCAGGCCATCCGTGCCGACCCAGCCGACGGCGCCGGTGTAAAGGCCGCGGGCGTGCGGCTCGAAGCCCGGGATGAACGGCAGCGCAAGATCGCGCGGCTTGCCGCCGACCGCTGGGGTGGGGTGAAGCTCCCCGGCCACCTCGAGGAAGCGTCGATCGGCGGGCATGGTCCCTTCGATTGGGGTGCGTAGGTGCATGACGTTTCCTAAGCGCAGTAGTTCCGGGTGCTGGGAATTGGCCGCGAGGACGCCGACCATGCGGAGGCGGCGTAGGATGGAGGCGGTGACGGCGCTGTGTTCGCGCAGGTCCTTGTCGCTGCTGAGCAGGGCCTCCGCGAGGCTCGCATCTTCCGAGGCGGAGTCCCCGCGGCGGGTGGTCCCGGCGACCGATTCGGTGCGGACCGCCCCGTCGAAAAGCGACAGGAGCGTCTCTGGGGTCGCGCCGATCAGGGCTCCCTCCGGTTCGTCGACCAGGAAGGTATGGCAGGGTGGGTTGGCGCGCCGCAGCCGATGCAGGGTCGCGTAAAGATTGAAGGCATCCGCGTGCCGCCAGTCGAACGCGCGGCTAAGCACGATCTTTTCGAACGCACCTTCCTTGATCAGTTCCGTGGCCCGCCGAACGGCCGAAGGGAACCAATCCCCGCCCACCTCGCTCAGGACCGTCGGGACTTGGGCCCGCGGCGGGGGCGGCGTCGACCGGTAGGCGAAGCGCCGGAACTGCTCGACGCGCTGCGTCAAGCGTTCGGCGCAGCCCGGAGTCGCGGGCTCGGCGAGCGTGACGGTCGTGCGACCTTGCTCGGTGACCACCTGCCAGGCCGGTAGGAAAAGGCGGGCCTCAAGGCCCTGGGTCGCGTCCCCGGGATAGAAGGGGAAAGTGGCGATGACGCGGGGACTACCGCCAACACAGGTCAGCGACGCGTGCAGGCGGCGGAGCCAACCGTCGGCGGCGAGGAAGCGTCCGGGGCCGCGGCCGGTCCAGGTCGCGATCGGCGCGCCGGCCGCATGGGCCCGCTGGCGGGAAGGGTTTTCGAAGTAACCGCGCGGGGCGGGTTCGTCCAAGGTCTCCAGTACCGCGAGCGCATCGAGCTCGGGGACGGGAAAGGTATAGACGATATACCCCTCACCGGCGCGGAGACGTTCGGCCTCGGCTAGGGCTAGGGCTTCGTCGACTGCGGTCAGGTCGGCCACGCCACGACGATACGGAGGAAAGCCGGTTTGTCCAACTCAGGCCGGCGAAGGGGCGGACGGGGGCTCGATCGGGGGGAAAAGGATGCACTTTTCCGCCACCGCGGAGCCGGTACCCACCGTCGACCAAGCGAGCTGGCCCGCGTAATCCGTCGGGACGGGGAGGCCGATGTTCGCGAGCAGCTTGGCGGCCGTCGCAGGCATGACCGGCAGGAGCAGCGTACCGATGAGGCGCAGGCCTTCGGCGACGTAGGCCAGGCACGAATCCAGCCGGGCGCGATCGGCGGCGTCGGCCGACTTGGCGAGTTTCCACGGGGCCCGGGTCTCGATGTAGGCGTTGAGGGCGCTGACGAAGACCCAGAGGGCCTCGAGCGCATGGGAGATCTGGAATTCGGTGCAGGCTTCGTTGAACTTCGCCAGAGTCTCGGACCATAGCTTCCGCAGATGCTGTTCGTGTTCCTCGTCGGCGCCCGGCGCGGGGACCTTGCCGGCGTAGTTGCGTCCGACCATGTTAAGGAGGCGATTGACGAGGTTGCCCAGGTTGTTGCCCAGGTCGGCCTTGTAGCGGTTCTCGAAGGTGGTCGGGGAGAAGTCCGCATCCTGACCGACCACCATCTCGCGGCAAAGGTAGTAGCGGAAGGCGTCCGTGCCGTGCGAGCGCGCGAAGCCGAGCGTGTCGTTGGCGTTGCCGGCGCTCTTGGAGGCCTTCTGGTTGTTGACCGTCCACCAACCGTGGACGAGGAGCTGGCGGGGCGGCTCGAGGCCGAGCGCCTTCAGCATGCAAGGCCAGTAGACCGCGTGCGGCGGCGACAGGATGTCCTTGCCGATCACGTGCACATCCGCGGGCCAGAGACCCTGGTCCAAGACGGCGGAATAGTAATTGGTGAGCGCGTCGAACCAGACGTAGGTGACGAACGATCGATCGAAGGGCAGTTCGATGCCCCAGGTCAGGCGGGTCTTCGGGCGGGAAATGCAGAGGTCGTTCAGCGGTTCCTTGAGGAACTCGAGCACCTGGTTGCGGCGGAAACGCGGCGTGATGAAGTCGGGATGCGACTGGATGTGCTCCACGAGCCAGCCCTGGAACTGCGACAGCTTGAAGTAGTAGTTCTCCTCGGTCGTCTGGGTGACCTCCCCGTAGATTTCCGGCCACGAGCCATCCTCCGTGCGGTCTTTATCGGACAGGAACTGCTCCTGCCGGACGGAATACCAGCCGGATTTGGTCGCCTTGAAGATCAGGCCCTGGTCGAACAGGCGTTGCAGGAAGTCCTGCACGACGCGCTGATGGCGGGGCTCGGTCGTCCGGATATAGTCGTCGTTCGAGATGTTCAGTTCGGCCAGCATCGCCCGGAAGACCGCAGCCACCTCGTCGACGAGCGCCTGCGGCTCGATGCCTCGCTTCTGGGCGGTCTGCTGCACCTTCTGGCCGTGCTCATCGAGACCGGTCAGGAAATGGGTCGTATGGCCGTGCAGGCGTTGGCGCCGGGCGATGACGTCGGCCAGGACTTTCTCGTAGGCGTGCCCGAGGTGCGGGGCGCCGTTGGCGTAGTCGATCGCGGTGGTCAGGTAGAACTTGCGGGGCATGGCGGACCCTTGAGGGATAGGGAAGGAGGCAGGGCAGGACAACCCCAGAAGCACTCCTTAGCCGGCGGCCCGGACGACGTGCGGCTCGTAGGCGATCTCGAAACCGTAGCTCTGGCCGGCGCGCAGGGCGAGGGGCTTATCCCGCAGCAAGGTCTGGTAGTAATGTACCTTGCCCCAGCACGAGCGGTGGCGGGCATCCTCGCTGACGACGCGGGTCTCGGCCCAGGCGGCGTGGAAATCATCCTTGAGCACCTCGCAGCGGTGGGATTCGGGGCCGAGCACGAGCGCGTTCCCCGGCGTCATGCGCGAGTGGGTCGCGGCGATCGGCAGCACCAGGCGGAACTCGTCGAGGGTCACCGCGGCCTTGGCCGTCAGCAGGAAGCGACCGACGACGCGCCCGCCGTTGAACTCCCAGTCGACCTTGAGGGAGGCCATGTTCGCAGAGAGCTTCTCGTCGCGGTCGATGAGGTCGGGCTGCTCGTAGCGGAAGTGGTAGGTGCCGGGCTTGGTGCCCATCGCCACCTGGGCGTTCTTACCGTAGAAGGAAGGGGTGAAGGACTTCCCCGCGATCGTGAACTCCGGGATGAACGGGCTGACGGCCTGGTTGGAAGGCCAGTCGAAGACGCCCGGCATGTGCGGAAAGGCGAGGGAGTCGCTGGCGCGGTGGATACCGGCGGAGACTAGCGGCAGGATGATGTGCAGGCCGGAGGTGGGGTCCTGGTAGGAAAGCAGGCCCTGTTCCTTGCGCGGGGACTTGTCGAAGGAGAAGAAGCGGCAGACCGCCGCCTTGCCGGCCGGCTTCACGATCTCCATGGCTCCGCCGATGGTCTTGGCCAGGCGGGACCACTGCGAGAGGTAGCGGGCGGCGTCGAAGTTCGCCATGCGGGTCGTGTGGCCCGGGATGGTATCGCGTTCCGCGTCGCGGACGACGATGAGCCCGTGCTCGGCGTCGAAGAAAGTCGTGAAGAAGTTAGCGTAGAGACGGCGAACCAGGTCGCGGGCGAGGGCCTCCTTGTCCACGGGGATCCAGCGGTCGCGGAGGGCCTGCAGCAGGAGCGTGACGCAGTGCATCTGGCCATAGGCGCCGATGCCGCGACCGTAGCACCAGCCGAGGCCGTCCTCGCGCGTCGTGTCGAGGATGACGCGGAGGTATTTCTCCGCATGGGTCCGGAGCTTCGGGAGCTTCTGGTCACGCAGTTGGATGTTGGCGTGGAGCTGGAGGGCCTGGCGGATGAAGATAAGGGCGACGACCCCGTAGAGGTCGAAGGCGCCGCCGAAGTTCTCGGCGTGCGCGGCGCGGGAAGCCTCGTCATGGAAGCCGCCGGAGGCGCTGGCGTTGATGCGGTCGACGAAACGGTCGACGAGCGGTCCGGTCTCGTCCTTCTTGGTCAGGCCGAAGGAGAAGCGGCAGACCGCCTTGGCGATATCGAACGCCTGGACGTGGTCATGGTGGTCGTGCTCGATCGCGAGGCGTTCGTCGATGAGCTGACGGGTCGCCTCATCGAGCTTCTCCCAGACAGGGTTGCGCTCGCGGGTGGGGCCGAAGGCGAGCAGGCCGAGGCAGGCGAAAGCCATGCCGTTGTCGGAGCCCTTGCTGAGACGGACCTGGGCCGTGATGGTGCGGGCGACGATTTCGACGATGTTCGTGCGGTCAAGGGAGAGTTCCCCGGTGGCGCGGTAGTATTCCCCGAAGGCAAGGGCAGCGTGGCCGGGCTCGTCGGCGCGGGAGACCTCGCCGGGGACGGGGATCACAGAGCCGTCCGGGGCTAGGGAACCAAGGTTTAGTTTGAGGAGGGCCTTGGTCTGGTCTAGACACTGGCTCGCGAAATTAATCATGCGGTAAGGTTTGGGATTGGTGGGTGCGACCACCCTGTCAATCCCCCACGTAAAAAAATCGTAAGTTACCTCCCAGCGGGCACGTTAACCCGTCAGGAACGGGGCGATAGGGGCTGGAAATCGACCTCGACCGGGCAGGCTGAGAGCCGGGCCTGTAGTCTGGCCTGCGCCCGCAGCGGCCACCACCGGTAGAGGTGGATGTCGATGGGCTTCCAGAGTCCGACCCAGCCGCAGATGGTCAGGCCCTCGCGGACCCAGTCGCCCCAGCCGGCGGCGGGCAGCAGGCCGCGCAGGGCTAGAGTGACCGCTAGGAAGGTCAGCCCGATGCCGAACGCGGTACGCCCCTCTCGGAGCAGGGCGTGCAGTTCGCGCCGGCTGACCTCGGCGCGGTAGGCGAAATAATGGCGGAGGGATTGGCGGACCAATTCGGTCACCGCCGGGTCTTCCGCCTGATGCAGCACGACCCGTAGCCGCAGTTCTGGCCGGCCTTGGATGCGGAGCTCGCGCGCCCAGCTGACGATGAATTCCTCGGCGTCATGGTCCAGGTCGCGCTCGTGGAGGAACGGCGACGGGTCCATGGTGTTGAAGAGCTGACCGACGTGGTTGAGCCGGAGCTCGATCAGGCCGGGGGCGGGTTCCATCCCTCATCCTCCCACGGGAGGGCGCAACTGGTCGATGAAGAAACGCAGCCGTTGGGCGCGCATATCCGGTCGTTCACCGGCCCCGTGGCCGGCCCCGGGGACGACATGCAGCTCGAATCGATCCTTCTTGCCGGCGGCCAGTAAGGCATCGCGGAGGTCGTAGGTGCACTTCACGTCCACGTTGGAGTCCGACTCGCCGACGGTGAGGAAGAGGCGGCCGCGGAGGTTGGCGGCGTCCGTGCCGCAGGAGTTGGCCTCATACCACGGGCCGATCGGGTAGCCCATCCATTGCTCATTCCACCAGAGCTTATCGACGCGGTTGTCGTAGCAGCCGCAATCGGCCGCGCCGGCTCGGTAGAAGTCACCATGACGCAGCAAGGCGTGCGCGGTGTTCTGCCCTCCGGCCGAGCCACCGAAGATGCCCACCCGTCCCAAGTCCATCGCAGGTTCGGTCTTCGCGACCTCGGTCAGCCAGCGGATGCGGTCCGGAAAACCGGCGTCGCGCAGGTTGCGCCACGCCTCCTGATGGAACTCCTTGCCGCGGTTCCAGGTGCCGCGTCCGTCGATCTGTACGACGTAGAAGCCTTTCAGCGTGGGCTCGCGGTGATTGTTGTTCCAGAAGCCGAACGAACGCGGCACAAAGGAATCCTGCGGCCCCGCGTAGATATGCTCGAGCACCGGGTACTTCTTCTTCGGGTCGAACGGGTAGGGGCGGTTCACGACGCCCCAGATGTCGAACTTGCCGTCGCGGTCCTTCGTGTGGAATCGGATGGGTTCCTGCCACCCGGCTGCCTTGAGCTTGGCGAGGCTACCCGTGAGCAAGGTCGCTAGGGCTCGACCGTCCGCGGTGGCACGTAGGGTGAAGGTCGGGGCAACGTCGACGCGGGAGGCCGTATCGATGAAGTATTTGCGGCCGGGGGAGAATTCCACCGTATGGTGCGCGTCGCCCGGCGTCAGGTCGAGCGGGGGTCGGCCCTTCAGGTCGGTGCGGTAGAGGTGTTGCTGATAGGGGTTCTCGCCGCCTGCTCGCCCGATACCCAGGTAGAGGAGTTCGCCGGACTTCGTGTCGACCTCGACCACCTGTTTCATGATGCCGGGACCGATCGTCACCGGGTGGAGCGTCCGGCCGGTCGTGAGATCCACCAAGTACAGTTGGTTGAAGCCGCTCCGCTCCGAAGTCCAGAGGGTCCGGTTCTCATCGAGGTCGTGGCGGTAGCGACTCCCGTAGGTGAAGACGAACTTAGGATCTTCCTCGGCGAGCAGCTGCCGCCAACGGCGCGTGTCGGTCGAGAATTCGACGATCCCATGGCCCGTGAAGCCGCGCTTCACGTACTGGCTGCGGAGTCGACGACCATCGGCCGTCCAGTCGAGGCGATCCGTGTTCATCGTCAACGGGAGGACTTCCCGTGAGGGCGTCGAGGGAGCCTCCCCAGTGACGGCGAAGACCCAGGGTAGCCGCTCGGTCTTGTCGTCGCCGGGTTTGTCGTACGGGATGTCCTTCTTGGTGCCCTTGAGCGAATCGACGACGGTGTACTGGCGGATCGGTGCGACCCGTTCGCGCCAGAGCGCGAAGTGCTTGCCGTCGGGGGCCCAGGAGACGGGGCCGACCCAGCCATCCGGGGGTTTGCCATCTTGGGTCAGGGCGCGGGCCGTCTCGGGCCGTCCTTCCTCCGTCAGCAGTACATTACCCTCCTTGAGCGTTACGCGCCACCGCCCGTCCGGGGAACGTTCACCGAGGCGGGTCGACGACAGGAGGTTTTCGCGGCCGACGGACTGTCGGCGGCTGGCGGTAGTTGCCTCGGGACTCTTGTCCGGCTTCGCTCCCGTCAAGCGCCCGTCTGGTTCCAGGATCCATGCGTCGGTGTCGTTCTCCAGCCGGAGACGGCCGTCGTCCAGCGGGACGACCCGGGTGAAGGCAGGTTTAGTCGCCGCAGGTTTATCCGGCGAAAGCGCCGCGAAAGCCTTGGCGACCATCGCCGGGTCGAAGGCCGGGCCCATCTCCCCAGTCGCGCACACCACGCGCTTCCAGGCGGTGGTCGCGCCGCGCTCCGCGAAGACGAGGAATTCGCCTTTGTCGGACCAGCGGAGGTTCTCGAGGCGCGTGGCGGGTGCCTTCCAATACCAGGCGTCATACTGCTTCTGCCAATCGGCGACTTCCGGCGCGGCGGCGAAGGCCAGCAGCGGTAACCACAGCAGGGCGAGGCGAAGGGGCATGCCCCTAGGACAACCAAGGTCCGACGAGGTTCAATCAATCTTATGAACCGTCACTTCTTCGCCTTCTTGTCCTTGGGGCGAAGCGTCTCGAGGTACGCGACGACATCGCGGATCTCGGCCGGGGTTAGGATGCCGAGCATCGGGGGCATGACGGAGACGGGCAGGGTGCGAACGGCGAGTTCGTCGGCGGGAACCGTGCGTTTGGAGCCATCCGGCAGACGTACGGCATAGCTCTGGTTGATCGGGCCGGGCTCGGAGGTCACGACGCCCGCGATCATCTCGCCGTTCTTCAGGGTCAAGGTCTCGAAGCCGAAGCCCGGCACAATCTTCGCCGAGGGATTGACGAGCGACTCCGCGAGTTCGGTGTTGGACCGCTGGGACCCGACCGACTTGAGCGAGGGACCGACCTCGCTGCCTTCGTCCGACTCGAAGCGGTGGCAGGCCGTACAATTCGCGGCGAGATGCTCGTTGGCGATGGCCCGGCCGCGCTTCGGGTCGCCGCCGGCGACCAGGAGCTCGTAGGGAAGCTCAGGGGTGGCCAATTCTTCCGGCTTCCGGGTGATCGCCAGGTAGCGGCGCAAGGCGTCCTTGACCGCGGGTTCGGCGGAGGTCGCTGCGAAGGCATGGACATCGAGCCGGAGGCTATCGCCCAGCCGACCTTGGGCCAGTTTCTCAGCCAGACCGGAGCGAAGCGCGGTCGCGGCTGGAAGGGTGGAGGTGGCGATCAGGTCGACCGCGGCCTGACGTTCGACCGGCTTGAATCCCTTACCCTCGAGGAAGCGATGCGCGGTGGTCAGGGCGTCCTCGGGCGCGATGTTCGGGAGGAGCTTGAGGGCGGCGATCCGCAGTTCCGCATCGATGCCGTCGGCGGTGGCGGCAAGCAGCGCGCCTCGGACTTCGGCGGGCGCATCCGTCTTGGTCGCCAACAGACGCAGCACCTGCAGCTTCACGGCGGTCGAAACCTGCTTGGAGGCGGTCAAGCGGAGCAACTCCGGCGTGGGGACCTCGAGACCGTATTTGACCAAGAGCTCCACGCCTAGGGCCTTCAGCGCGGGCGTCCGTAACGCGAGCAGTCCGGACTGACCGGCGCTCATCGCCGCGCCGAGTGGCCCGAGGGGACGTTCTGCGTAGCGTCGGGCGGTGCCGTCCACTAGGTCGAGCCGCGGCGGGGTGGGGAATAGCAGGAGGAGCTGGAGGGCTTCCGGCAGTAGCTCGGCGGTCTCCGGTTGCGCCTGGATCCAAGTCAGGAGGCGGGCCGCCGAAGCGGGCGTCCCGAGGCGGAGATTCTGATTCAGCGCCCGACGCAGTGCCGTGGTCGGCAACGCCGTGGGAGGATTCGTGACCATCGCCGCCAAGGCCTCCTGGGCGGCGGGGATGCCTTCGTCGTCATGGATTGCGCGGACGGCCTCATTGAGTACGTCGCGAAAGGGCGAGGCGAGCAATTGGGCGAGCGCCGGCGACCGTCGGCGCGCCAAGGCGAGCGTCGCGAAGGTGGCTTTCGCCGCATCGGCGCCCCGGGCCAAGGAAAGGAGTTCGGCTTCGGTCTGCGTACCGGCTAGACCGACCACTAGGCCATGTCGCAACCACGGTAGCTTCAGGTCGGCGGCGGCATCCTGGAAGAAAGCCGCCGCGGGCGGACGGCGTGCCGTCAGGCCGTCCTCGCCGATGCGCAGACGACCTAGGGTGAGCCCCGTTTGGATACGCACGCGCGGGTTCTTCGACGACAGCTGGGCGACCATCCGGGTGGCGATCAGGTCGTCAATCTCACCTTCCTTCGTCAGTCGCTCGCGGGGAGGCAGTCGTCCTTCGCCCAGCACTTTCAGCAGCTGGACGCGGATCTCATCAGACTCGTCGCCCAGCAGCTCGGCCACCCCGCGCAGATCGGCGAGCTTACCGTGCCGCAAGCCCATGCCCCAACCCCAGAGCGCGTGGATGCGGGCCAAGGTCGGTTGCTTCGGGTCACGGGCGATGGCGAACATCTCCGGCCACGCACCCAGCCGATCGAGGCGGAGGGAGGCGTTGACCCGCACGCGCTGGTCGGGATGCCCGAGCAGGCCGAGCAGACGCTCCCGGGGGAGGGGCGCGGTGAGCGGCAATGAAAGGATTTCGGCGGACACCGGGTCGGTCCGGGTGGCCACGTCCATGCGCCAGATCGCGCCCTTGCCATCGAGCGGGTAGCCCCCGATCCAGTCGGCGAAGTAAGCGCGCCCATCGGGCGCCCAGGACATGCCGATGCCCATGAGGCCAGTCTGGATCGTGCGCAGTCCGGTCATCCGGAAGCCATCGGCGGCGGGCTCGAGGGTGAAGGCGTCCATCTTGCCGTTCGGAAACTGGTTCAGGATGAAATGCCCGCGGATCGAGCTGTCGAGGGCGTGGCCCGGTTCGAAGAGGAAGCCCGCTGGGCCGTCGGAATAATTCGCGATGGGCGGGGTGATCGAGAGGGGCTGATCGGGAGCGCCGGCCGGCATCCACTGGTTCTCGCGCATCCAGCGGCTGGCGGTCTTCTGGTATTGGTGCTGGTTGCGCCAGCCGGAGTCCGAGCCCTCCAGGAGGTACATCAGGCGTTCACGTTCCTTCGGCTGGTCGGCGTCATTGTCCACGCCGATGATGTTACCGAACGTGTCGAAGGCGATCTCCTGCGTATTGCGGATCCCGCGGGCGAAGACCTCGAAGCCCCGGCCATCCGGCTCACAGCGGAGCACGGCACCCTCGTGGGCGAAGAAGAAACGCCGACCTTCCTGGCTCGTGACATGGCCGCCCTTGTCGCCGACGGTCCAATAGATGCGGCCGTCCGGCCCGAGGCGCAGCCCGTGCATGTCGTGTCCCGCATAGGCGATGTGGCCGCCGAAGCCCGTCGCCACGAGTTCCTTGAGTTCCGCCACGCCATCGCCGTCGGCGTCCTTGAGTCGCCAGACGTCGGGGATGGCCGTGACGTAGACCCAGCCGTCGAAATAAAGCACCCCGGCGGCGATGCCCGAGATAGGGGAGTTGAAGCCTTCGGCGAAGACGGTGATCCGATCGGCGACGCCATCCCGGTCGGTGTCGGTCAGCTTGTAGATGCGCTCCTGATGGAAGGTGAGGTCCTTCCAGTCCACCGAGCCGTCCTTATTGTGGTCCTTGAGGCTGCCGCGACCGGCCGGCAGTTTGCCGGGAGCGAGTTCTCGCTGGTAGAAGGCCAGTTTATCCGCCGGCGAGGTCAGGCCGACGTCGTCGGGGATCCAGAGGGTGTGCTCGCGGATATCGAGGTCGCCTACCTTGCGTCGAGTCGTGGAGGCGACGTAGGCGTTGCCGGCCTCGTCGAACGTCACCGACGTCGGGTCGGGCACGTTGAGCGACCCGGACCATTTCACCGGCTTCACCTCGGCCGCCGGGAGGAATGTCGCGAGGCTGAGCAGGGCGAGGAGCGGGCGCATGACGAAAGGCTCAGCCCACCAGGACCAGGTAAAGTTCCTTCGGACCGTGGGCGCCGAGGACCAGGATGCGCTCGATGTCGCCGGTCCGGCTCGGGCCGGTGATGAAAGACAGCATGCTGGGCATCTGGTCGCCATGGCGGGCCTTAGCGAGCGCCAGTGCCGAGCCGAGGTCGGGGACGACCTGGTCGGCGTCCGCGACGACCACGTGGACGTGCGGGAGGATGGACAAAGCACGGCCGCCCGAGCTGGCGCTGGAGACCAAGATGGCGCCGAGCTTCTTCACCAAGAGCTCGGAGAATTCGAACGTGCGGGCGGCGAGGTCGTCGGCTTCGGCGGCATGCGGCGTCCCCTTGAGCAGTTCCGGGTAGAAATTACGCATCATCGCCACGCAGGAACCCGAAGGGCCCACGACGACATCGGCGCCGCGGAAGACCGCGAGCGCGCGCTGATGGCGGCCTCGCGGGCGACATCCCACTGGCCGGAGTTGAACGAAGGCTGGCCGCAACAGGTCTGCGCAGAGCGAAATTCCAGCTCCTGCCCAAGGCGCTTCAGCACCTTGGCCGTCGCCAGGCCGACCTGAGGGGTCAGCTGGTCGACGAAGCAAGGAATGAAGAGGGAGACGCGCACAGGCTTAGCGGAGGAAGGCCTCGTGGAGGCCGCCGTCGACGGTGATGACCTGGCCGGTCGTCTTGCTGAGGCGATTGGTCACGAGAAGGAAGTAGGCTTCGGCCTGGTCGGCGGGGGTGATGGGGTTCTTGGTCAGGGTGCGATCGGCGTAGAAGCGGGACAGCTTCGTCGTCAGCGAATCGGTCGCCTCATCATCGGTGTAAGGGATGTTGTATTTAGCAAGCGACGCGATGACTCGGTCGCGGGGGAACATCGCCGAACCCTGCACGACGGTGGCCGGGGCCACGCCGTTGACGCGGATGAGGGGCGAAAGCTCCATGGCCATCTCGCGGACGAGGTGGTTGGCGGCGGCCTTCGAGGTGTCATAGGCGACGGAGCCCTTCTTGGCCACGGCGGCGTTGGCGCTGGTGGTCAGGACGAGGTTGCCGCGCAGACCCTGTTCCTTCCAGGTCTTGAAGGCTTCGTCGGCGACGAGGTAGCTGCCGGTCACGTTCAGGGCGAAGGTGAGGGCCCACTTGTCGTCCGGGATGTGGCCGGTGGTGTCGGGCGAGACGAAGATGCCCGCGGTCACGCAGATGGAGTCGAAGCCGCCGTAGGCGAGGGCGACCTGGTCGAGCATCTGGCGGATCGAGGCGCGGTCCATGATGTCACCGGCGAGGCCGATGGCCGGACCGCAGTTGGAGAGGCCGGTACCGGCGACGCCGATGCCGGAGCCGAGCTTGTCGGTGATCTCCTTGGCGGTGGCCTGGGCGGCCTCGACGTTCTTGTCGACGCAGACGATGTGGGCACCTTCCTTGACGAGGCGATGGGCGGTCTCCTTGCCGATGCCGGAGCCGGCGCCGACAACGATGATGACTTGGCGGGCGAGTTCCTTCTCGGCCGGCATGCGCTTCAGCTTAGCTTCCTCAAGGAGCCAATACTCGATGTCGAAGGCTTCCTGCTGGGGGAGGGCGATGTACTGGTCGATGGCCTCGGCGCCGCGCATGACCTCGACGGCGCAGTTGTAGAACTCGGCGGTGACCCGGGATTCGGACTTATCCTTGCCCCAGGCGATCATGCCGAGGCCGGGGATGAGGACGACGGTCGGGTTCGGGTCGCGCATCGCCGGGGAGTTCGGGCGCTTGCAGGCGGCGTAGTAGGCGGCGTAGTCCTTGCGGTACTGCGCGAGCGCGGCGGCGAGCTTGGTCTTCAGCGCGACGGCGTCCTCGGACTGGGGATTCCAGTTGACGTAGAGCGGCTTGATCTTCGTGCGGAGGAAGTGGTCCGGGCAGGAGGTGCCGAGCTCGGCGAGGCGCGGGGCGTCCTTCGAGTTCACGAAGCGGAGGATCTTCTCGTCGTCCTGGAGCGTGCCGATGAAACGCTTCTCGTTCGAGACCTGGCCGCGGAGCCAGGGCAGGATGGCGGCGAAGGTCGCGTGGCGTTTCGCGGTGTCGAGGGTCTGGTAAAGGGCGCCGCCGAAGGCCGCGGCGTCGCCGCCCTTGGCCTGGTACTTGCCCTCGATGTAGGCGCCGGCCTGCTCGATCATCGCGAGGGTCAGCTCATAGCAGGCCTTGTCGTCGTCGGCCCAGGAGATGAAGCCGTGCTGGCCCATCATGATGGCCTTGATGGCGGGCTGCTGGCGGGAGATTTCCTGCATGGCGAGGCCGAGCTCGAAGCCCGGGCGCATCCACGGCACGTAGGCCATCTTGCCGCCGAAGATCGACTGGGTGAGGGGCTGGCAGTTCTTGGAGGCGGCGATCGAGATGATCGCGTTCGGGTGCATGTGGTCGACGTGCTTACCCGGCAGGAAGCTGTGCAGCGGGGTATCGATCGACGAGGCGCGCGGGTTGAGGTTGAAGGTGGCGTGGTTGTACATGCCGACCATGTCGTCCTCGGCCGGAGACTTCAGGCCCTTGTCGGCGCGCGCGGCGTACGAGCGCTGGAGCCCGAGGAGCTTGTCCTGGTAGAGGGACGAGAAGTTCTCGCGGTTGCTGGTGCGGAGGTCGCCGCCGGAACCTTTGACCCAGAGGACGACGGTGTCCTGGCCGGTCAGCGGGTCCTGCTCGACGATCTTGGAGGAGGTGTTGCCGCCGCCGGTGTTGGTGATGCGCTGGTCGGCACCGAGCTTGTTCGAGCGGTAGACCAGGCGGGCGACCGGATCGAGTTTCGCGGCTTCGGCATCGTTCCAGAGGTGGGAGACGTACTTATAGGAGGACATGGTGCGTTTCGTTGGAAAGGGGAGGGTGGAGGGTTAGAGGCTTTTACGATTTCTTTAAACCATTAAACTTGGCTTGAGCGGCCGTCCAAGCGGGGGTGGTATTGGGTTTGTAAGTCACTACCTCAAAAGAGTTTCGGACGACCGTGCGCAAGGCATCGAGGTTTTTCAGTTCCTTCATGGCGATGGCTTGGACCAAGATGTTACCCGCGGCGGTGGCCTCAACCGGGCCGGCGATGACCGTCCGGCCGGTGGCGTCGGCCGTCGCCTGGTTGAGCAAGGCGTTGCGGCAACCGCCGCCGACGATGTGCAGGCGCTTCAGTTTGCGACCGGTGAGTTTCTCCATGCCGTCCATCTCGACGCGGTAGAGTAAAGCGAGCGACTCGAGGACGCAGCGGGCGATCTCGCCGTGCGTCTTCGGAACTGGCTGCTTGGTCTCGCGGCAGAAAGCCTGGACCTTGGCCACCATGTCCCCGCGCTTGGCGAAGCGGACGTCGTCGGGGCGGATGAAGGAACGGAGTGACGGCGCCTGGAGCGCGAGCTTCACGATCTCGCCGTAGTCGGAGACCTCGCCTTTCTCCATCCACTCGCGCCGGCATTCCTGGAGGACCCAGAGGCCGACGAGGTTCTTGAGGAAGCGGGAGGTGCCGCCGAAGCCGACCTCGTTCGTGTACTTGGCCTTCCGGACGGTCTCGTTGACGAGCGGCTTGGGCAACTCGACGCCGAGGAGTGACCACGTGCCGGAGGAAAGGTAGGCCCAATCGTCGCCCGGGGTGGCAGGGACGGCGGCGACGGCCGCGGCGGTGTCGTGTGCGCAGGTCGTGACGACCTCGGCCTGGCCGAGACCGGTTTCCTTGGCGAGGTAGGGCAGCATCTTGCCGAGCTTCACGCCGGGGGCGACGGGTTTGGGGAAGAGGTGCTTCGGGATGCCGAGTTTTTTCAGCACGGGCCAAGCCCAATTGCGCTTACGCGTATCCCAGCACTGGCTGCCCGAGATCAGGGTCTCTTCGGCGCGGGCCTGGCCGGTGAGGAGCCAGGTGATGTAGTCGCCGATGAGCAGGAACTTATCGGCGAACTTCAGCATCTCCGGGCGGTTCTCCGCATCGTCGAAGAGCTGGTAGAGCGTATTGATCGAGATGGAAGCGATGCCGGTGCCTTCAAAGATTTCCTTCTGCGAGAACCGGCGCATGGCCAGCTCGTAGGCCTTGAAACTGCGCTCGTCGCGGTAGGTGAACGGGAGGGAAAGCAACGGGCCGTCGCCCTTGAGGAGGACGTAGTCAACGCCCCAGGAATCGCAGGCGACCGACTTGATCGAGCCGAGCTTGGCGCCCTTGGCGAGGCCGATGCGAATTTCGCGGAAGATGCGGATGATGTCCCAGCGCAGGGTGCCGTTGGCGGTGATCGCGCCGTTGGCGAAGCGATGCACCTCCTTCATGGTGAACTTGCCGGCTTTGAGCTGGCCGAGGATGACGCGGCCGGATTCGGCGCCGAGGTCGATGGCGAGGTAGTTGGACATGGTCGAGAAAAGGGTGGGGCGGCGGTTCAGAGGCCGAGCACCTTCTGGCGGTAATGCTCGTCGGGCCGGCCGGCGATGCGCTCGCACTGGGCAGTGGTGAGGAAGACGGGCCCGCCAAGGGCGGCCGCGCCGACGAAGATCTCTGCGGCTTTCTCGGCCATGAGCAGGGAGCCGAGCACGGCCTTGGGCGAAGGGCCGACGGCGATGATGCCGTGGTTCTGCAGGAGGATGACCTTCGGATCCCGTCCCGTCCGGCGGACGAAGGCGACGACCTCTCGGCGGATCGCCTGCGAAAGTTCGAGGCCCGGTTCGGCGTAGGGGACGAACACGGACTCCACGCCGCACATGACGATCTCGTCGGGGCAGGCGCGCCGCTCGGCGAACTCCCTCGCCCGGGGCGAGCAGAGGAGCTGGTTCACCGCGATGGCGTGGACATGGCCGACGCACGCGACGCCGGGTAGGGTGAGCAGGTAGGCGTGGAAGAGGGCCTCGATCGAAGGCTTGCGGTCGGCTTCGTCGACGCGGGCGGCGAGCAAGGTCGCATCGACGTCCGCATCGGTCGCGCCGCGGGCCTCGAGCAGCGGGAGCAGGCGATCGAAGCGACAGGTCGTCAACTCCGTCGGGCGGAGCGTGGCCAGGCTCGAGCCGGAGGCCTTGACGACGAAGGTGTCGGCGTCGAGCCGTAGCGAGGTATTGCCTTCGCCGAGGATCGCCAGGCGCAAGCGCTCGCCGCCCAGGGCGTGGGAGAGGTCGAGTAACGACTGGACGGCGTCGGTGGGCATGGACTCGGAAAAACTCCGGGGCCCGGGGTCAGGCCGTCAGGACGTGGTCGGCGGCCATCTTCACCTTGGCCTTGACGACGTCGGCGGCCGCGGCGTCCGTCACCAGGAACAAGGCGCTGACGTCGCGCGTCACGGCGCAAGGACCGCCGCGACCGAGCTTGACCTTGTTCATGCAGATCAGGACCTCGTCGCTGCGCCGGATGACTTCGCGCTGCTGGTGCGAGATGTCGCGCTGCGAATTCCACAGACCGTGCTCGTCGATGCCTTCGGCGCCAAGCAGCGCCACGTCGAAATTCCAGCGGGCCACTTCCTCGAGGGTACGGTCGCCGGCGACCATGGCGTGACGCGTGAGGAAGAGACCGCCCGGGATGTAGACCTCGACGCCGGGCAGGCAGGAGATGAGCTGCGCGGTGGGCAGGCAGGTCGTGACGATCTGGAGGTCGGCGACCCCGGCGGACGCGATGGCTTCGGCGGCGAAGAAGATCGTCGAACCCGAGTCCAGGTAGACGGTCATGCCGGGTTGGACGCGCGAGGCGGCCAGATTGCCGATCTTACGCTTGGCCTCGGCGTCCTCGATCTTGCGGTCGTCGAGGGGCGGGAAGTTTCGATTAAAATCCGACAGCGCACCACCGTGGGTACGCGTGATCCGCCGCTGGCTTTCAAGTTCGGTGAGATCGCGTCGGGCGGTGGCCTCGGAGACGTTAAACTGCTTACAGATTTCCAGAACGGGAACGTAGCCGACCTTGCTGAGGAGTTTGGCGATGGCTTCGCGGCGAGCCTCGATAATATGGCGAGCGACTTTCATAAACACGGCTTTTAAATGCCCGTTAGCGGTCATGCGAGCGTAAACCGATAGTTTAACGTTTCTGAGCCCCCGTATATTTCGCACAATATACATTATGTCTAATTAAGTAAAGTTAAATTATTACGGGGCTCAGATGGTTGTTAATCGTATTAACTTGGGGTCTTTTGGAGGTCGATTTAGACGATGCCCTGCATCGTTATGACCCTAACCCAAAGAATCTCCGTGCCGATTTCCCTGCTTTTGGGCCTCATGGCTGCGTTTTTTTCCGGTTGCGCCTCGGCTCCCGCGGGTGTTCCGGCCAAGCTTCCCGTCGCGGAGCATAACCCGGTAGGTTTGCGGATCGAGCAAGGGGCCGACTCCCTGGGCTCGGAAGCCCGCAAGGTCCCCGTGCAGGCCTTGATTCTTCATCACACTGGAGGCAACCTGGCCGGTTCCTACGACGTGCTCCAAGGGCGCAAGTCGAGCCATCGTGTCGGCATCCATTACCTGGTCACCGACGAAAACCCTCCGCGCATCATCGCCATGGTGCCCGAGTCCAAGGTGGCCTACCATGCCGGTAAGAGCGGCTGGCGGCAGTTCGAAGGACTCAACCAGCCGTCGATCGGCATCGAAATCATCAACCTCGATGGTAACATCCATCCTTATCCCGCCGCGCAGCAGGAGTTGGTCGCGAAGCTCTGCGCGGACATCCTTCGGCGTCACCCGTCCGTCCTGCCGACTGAGGTTTTGGCCCATTCGGACATCGCCATCGGTCGCAAGATCGATCCGGGCTTGCTGTTCCCGTGGGCAGACTTTGCCGCCCGCGGGATCGGCGCATGGCCGCTCAAGGCGGACGTCGATGCTTTCGTGAAATCCTCCGCCAAGGTCGATGCGGCCGAGGTGCGTCGACTGCTCCTGACCTATGGTTATGCGGTCGAGGCCGGTGATGCCGGACTGAAGTCGGCACTCGAAGCTTTCCAACGACACTTCCGCGCCAAGAAGGTCGACGGTCTTGCGGACCCCGAGACCGTCGCCATCCTGCGCGCGCTGGTGAAGCGTTACCGGGTCGGCCCGACCGTACCCTCCCCTGCCCCAGCGACGACCCGCCCGGCCAAGAACGCTAAGCTCAAACCTTGAGCTGATAACCGGTCCGACGGAGCAGCTTGTTCGCGAAGCCACGCAGCAGGTCGCGTTCGGGGTAATGCAGGATATCGAGGTAGACGGCGTAGGCGACCATGGCCACGCTCCCGCCGACGAACATCGCCAACCCGAGGTTGAGCTTATCCGGCAGGTGATCGTGGCCCAGCAGACGGAACCAAGCGGTGGCCTGGTAGGCGATGATGCCGAGCAGGAAGGCGCCGATGAGCACCTGGATCGCCGGCTTGATCATCGGCTCGGTGATGAACTCCGGGGCGAGGCGCTTGAGGTAGTGGCGCAGCACCAGGTATTGCCAGACGGTCGAGACGGCGTTGGCGATCGCCAGGCCCTCGACGCCGTACCCGAGGGCGACCGCGGCGACGGAACCCACGAAGTTCACGGCCAGCGCATGCAAGGCCGCGATGAGCGTCACGCGGGTCTGTCCGGCCACGTTGAGGGCGCGCGTGGCGAGCGAGATCATCGCGTAGAAAGGCATGGCGAAGGCGAACAGGACGAGCAAGCGGCTGGTGGCCGCGCAGTGCTCGGGAGTGAACTTGCCAAGTTCGAACAGCAGCTGGACGATCGGGCCGGCGAGGACGGCGAGGCCGAAGGCCGCTCCCACGTTGACCGCGAGGATGAGCCGCAGGCCGCGGGCGTAGTTCCGCGCCAGCGCGGGGCGGTCGCCTTGGGCGAAAGCCATCGCCAGCGCCGGGAACATCACCACGGCGATCGAGGCGCTGAACAGGCCGATGGGTAGTTCGACGATGCGGTTGGCGAGGTAGTAATAAGTCAGGCCCGCGTCGCTGACGTTGTAGGCGAGCCCGCGGGAGATGAGGAAGTTGATCTGCTGGATGCCGGCCCCGAGGGCGGCCGGCAGGAAGGCGATGCTGAGCGTGCGCCAGGCGTCCAAGTCCACGTGCACCGGGCCGGGGCGCCAACCGGCTTGGCGCAAACCTCGAAGCGGTATCAGGAGCTGCAACGTCCCACCGGCGAGGGCGCCCGCGCAGAGCCAACCAGCCTTGCCCATCTCGGTGTCGGCCAGGAGGCCGAAGAGCCCGAGCCCGACGATCATGCAGAGGTTGAGCAGGCCGGAGGCGATCTCCGCCAGACCGAAGCGTCCGGTCAGGTTGACAGCGGAGGTGAAGAGCGCGGCGACACAGATCAGCGGCATGTACGGCATGCAGGCGGCCGTCAGGATGGCGACATTGGTGTCGACCGGGCGTAGGAAAGCCCAGAGCAAGGCACCACCGATACCCAGCAAGGTCAGGCCGATCATCCCGGGCAAGATTCGCCGCAGCGCGTAGTTCAGGAAACCGAAGGCCGCGGCCTGACCGTCTCGGGCGGTCTTGTCGGCCAGCACCGGCACGATGGCCGCGGTCAACGCGCCTTCGCCGAGCAGACGCCGGAAGAGGTTGGGAATCTGGAAGGCGAACAGGAAAGCCGCCCCGACCGCGGAGGCGCCGAACACGTGGACGGTCAGCTGGTCGCGGGCCAGCCCGAGCACGCGCGAGACCATGGTCCAGGACGCGGTCTTGGCCATGTCCCGGTACTGGCGCGCCTGCTCGGTCATCGGCTCAGGGCAGAATCGCGCGCATGCCTTCCGCCAGCACGGCGCGGAGCGCCGGCACCAGGTCGGTACGCGGCACTTCGGCCTCGCTGCGGTCGGTCAAGCTGCGCACCTTCGCCACGCCCTTGGCGATCTCGCCGCCGCCGTAGACCAGGGCGAACTTCGCGCCCGCGGTCTCGGCCTGTTGCGCGAGCTTGCCGAATTTGCCGTCGCGGAGGTTGTACTCGACGCGGAAGCCGGCGCGGCGGAGCGAGGCAACGTCCTCGAGCGCGGCCGCGCGGGCGTCGTCGCCGAGGATCATCGCGTAGAAATCTGGTCCGTCGGCGTAGACCGGCAGGAGCTTCTTGAGCTCGAGCAGGTCGCGCAGGGTCACGTCGCCCATGCCGAAGCCGACGGCGGGCAGGTCGGGGCCGCCCATCTTCTTGACGAGGGCGTCGTAACGGCCGCCACCCGCGAGGGCGCGGGCTTCGCCCCCGGTCTCGAAGGCCTCGAAGACGAAGCCGGTGTAGTAGGCCAGGCCGCGCACGATGGTCAGGTCGATCGTCACGCATTCGGCGAAGCCGAGGGCGGTCAATGTGGCCAGCAGGTGCTTCCATTCGCCGAGGCGTTCGGTCATCGCGGCGTCGCCGGCCGCGAGCCGCTCGAGGTCGGCCAGGGACTGGGTGTTGGCGAAGGCGCGCGCGGCGACGAGGGCCTGCGCGGGGTCGACCGCGGTGCCGGCCAGCGCGGCGGTCATGGCGTCGAATAGGTCCTTGGGCGCGCCGCGCTCCAGCTTGTCGACGACGCCGAGCACGGCGGTCGCCTGCGCCTCGGGGATGCCGAGGCTGGCGAGGTAGCGGAACCAGAGCGTGCGGTCGGAGACGCGGATGCGGAAGTCGGCCTGGGTGAGGCCGAAACCCAGGAGGCAGTCGGCGCATAACGCGATGATTTCGGCATCGGCGGCGGGGCCGGCCTCGCCGAGGAGGTCGGCGTTCAGCTGGTAGAAGGCGCGGAGCCGGCCCTTCTGGGGCTTCTCGTAGCGGTAGCTTTCGCCGATGGCGAACCAGCGAATCGGCTTCGGCATGCCGTTGGCCTTGGCCCCGACCATGCGGGCCAGCGCGGGCGTGAGCTCGGGGCGCAGCGTGACCTTGCGGCCACCTTTGTCCTCGAAGTTAAAGAGCTGACGGACGATCTCCTCGCCGGATTTCTCGGTGAAGAGCTCGAGCGGCTCGAGTACGGGCGAGTTCCATTCGCGA
>Ga0255108_1000001_pt1 | contig 181760 bp, 145 predicted proteins | sample Law_Miss_RepA_8h_FD_188469 | JGI IMG/M metagenome (GOLD analysis project Ga0255108, IMG submission 188469) | Freshwater microbial communities from St. Lawrence River, New York, United States - Law_Miss_RepA_8h | ecosystem: Environmental > Aquatic > Freshwater > River | place: USA: New York... | reverse complement strand
GAGTGGACTTAAAGTTCAATCGGCCATTCAGTTAAGCGAAGCCGCAGACCTTGTTAAAAAAGCAGTTGCTTAATAATTTTTCAGCCCTACATTTAAATTTGACGGGCTTCAAATTATCTTCTAATGATTTTAAAAAAGGCGTCGATATTCGACGCCTTTTTTATTGTGGTTGTACAATGGGCTTTACTTCTGTAAGCGCGCTAAAAGTATATCGGAGTCCGGTTTTAACCTCAACGCATTCGTAACGCTTGCGGCGCAGTGGCCCTTTACAAAATACGCGTCCATTGTCTGTTACAAATAGTGAACCTTCTATAACACTTGCTACTAGGGCATATCCGGGCTTTTGCTTTTCGTTGTAACCGCGGAGTAACATTAATAATTCGGTTTCACCACCTGCTGTAGCTGCAGGATTTAAAATAGATTTTTGAAGTGCTTTTTCTATATCGGGCGGAAAAATTTGTTGCGCCACAAAATGTTGCAATAGCTGCCCGTAACAAAATTTCCATTCTTTGCCATGCGCTTCTACTCGGTTACTAAATTTTTCGAAAGTAAGTAAGTGCGCAAGCTCGTGTAAAAACGTAATGAGAAATTCGTACTTGTTTAAATTACCATTGATACTAATGCGGTGATTAGCACCCCTACCCGGATGACGGTAATCACCAAGTACCGATTTACGCTGTTTGGTAATGGTTAAATGCACCCGGTACTCATGCAAATACGCAAGCACTTGCTCAAAACTTTTGTCTGGCAAAAAACCAGCCAAGGCCTGCATCGGATGCTCGTTAATGGGCATTATTTTTTAACGTTCAATTTTAAAAAGAGTCTAATTTCAAGCCAGGTATATAGTGGATAGAGCGCAAATCCGGCATACACAGAGCGAGGACTAATGCCAGCGCCTGACATTTTAATATAGGAGACAATTATAACAGCAAGTCCAATTAAACGAAATCCCATAAAGGCCATGACGGTTCGTACAAGTACATTGGGGTTTGGATCTTTAGCAGCACTAATAAGTGATAATAATCCTACAAGGGTAAGTGCAAAGAGTAATAAATTAGCAGACATGATAACGGTAGGTACAAATTTATAGTTGATTAGCGCCTGCTCCCCAAAGAGTACGGCTGCATTTACAAACATGAATAGCGCAATTATCGGGTATAGCAGTTTTACTTTTTGAAACATCGTTTATTTTTTTGTGTCTGATTTATTATCGGTGTCTTTACTGGCGCCGTTTTTATGATCGGTGTCTTTGATCACTTTTACAATCATTCCAATGCCTACAAGGAGCGGAAGTATCCAGATAAATATGGGGGTTTGAGAAAAAAATTTGAGATCCAGCCATTTGCCGCCGAAGGCGGCAAATGCAAACGCCACCAAAAGTTGCGTTGCTACACTAGCATATTGCAAAAAAGAATTTTGATTTTGTTGAGGCATTGTATAATTTAAACTTGCAAATTATTAATCTTGAATTACTTCTGCCTTTGGAATATTTAGCGGAACAGTATCTAATTGCATCCCTTTATCAGTTCCTTCCATCACTTTTTTAATACTATTAAAATATTGTTCGTTGTAACGAATCACTTGCTCCAATGAATCGGTCCTGATTTTTAAATTTTGAAGCGCCGCACGACCTTCGCGGGTGCCATATCCAGGGATATAATATTTGAGCGGCGTAAATGCAATAAAAACAATTGTGATACCTATTAAAAATACAAAGAGTGAACTAAGACCAATATAAACACTGGTTCGAGACAGTTTAAGCGTAACCACTTCCTCAAAAGTATCGTCATCCATTACGACCAACCGGTAATGCGTTCCAAGGCGTGTGGGCTCATTTTTAGTAGGTATCGGGTCCATATTGTTAAATAAGCATAAAGGTAGCCCTTAAACTTGTTTTATTACGCCCTCAAAACAGAAATAAATGTATTTTTAAGGACTATTTTTAAGATTCATGAAAACCTATGTACTGGTATTTATTTTGATGGTTGGCCTGGCAAACGAACTAGTTGCCCAACCCTATACGGGCATAAGTTTGCAAAAAAATAAACCTTACACCGAACGCCTACTCCCTGCCGAAAAAACAGGTGAGAAAGGTTTCAGGTTACCTAAAAGAATTTTTAACAATACGGTTACGAGGTATAATTATGTTTTTAATGCAACCATGCGGCTAGATGGGATTATTGAAAGGGCTACCGAAAAGCAAATTGAAAATTATGCCGAGCTACTTCCCTTTTATCCATATAGTTTAGAAATCACTGCCAAAGACGAAATCGATACCATCATATACAAATGTACGGCTGGTATTTTATTACATGATTTAAGAAGTGATTGGGTAGATAATTTGTACATCATTTTAGGAAAAGCATATTTACACCGTCAAGATTATGATTCTGCCCTTGGTGTTTTTAAGTATGTTAATTATGCGTTTGCACCAAAAGATGAAGGCGCTGATATTCCCATTGGAAGTAATATCAGTAATGCAAATGGCGTATTTACAATTTCGACAAATGAAAAAAGAAATATCTGGAAAAAGATAACGACAACCCTTCCAAGCAGAAACGAGAGTTTTTTGTGGATGATAAGAACCTATCTGGAGCAAAATAAACAGTCGGAGGCTGCCGGTTTAATGGCTTTGTTAAGAACAGATAAAATTTTCCCTGCCAGACTTATTCCAGCACTCGATGAATTGGCAGCCTACAGTAATTACAAAGGGGAACGGTACGAACAAGCGGCTATTTTTTTAGCCAAAACAATTCCCTTTGCAGAAAGCAGAAAAGAAAAATCAAGAAAGGCGTACCTAACAGCACAACTATTTGAAAAAAGCGGACTGCATATTCTTGCCAAACAATACTATGAGAAAGCCATTGATGTAGCGCAGGACCCATACTTAGAAATATACGCCAACGTTGCATTAAACAGGCTGAGCCTTACTACAGGAGCAGACAGTAAAGCACTCTTAGTAATGGCTAAAAGAGATAAATACGAAGCCTATAAAGACGTTATTTATTTTGCAGCAGCCTCAATAGAACTTTCAAAAAATAATTATGACCTTACCCAAACCTATCTACTAGAGAGCATTAAAAATAGTGGCGATAATGAATTGCAAAAACAAAAATCATTTGTGCTACTTGGTGATATCAACTATGATCAAAAAAAATACGGTGCTGCTTATAAATATTATGACAGCCTAAACGTACAAAATTTAGAGCCCGTTCAAAAAGAAAAAATTGAAACTAGAAAACCGGCCCTACAACTCATTAATGCCAATTTAACAATTATAGAACTAGAAGACAGCTTACAAAAAATTGCAGCGCTACCGGAAATTGAACGTACCGTTTTTTTGAGAAAATTATACAAACAATTACGCAAAGAAAAAGATGATATTGGAACAGATAAAATAATCGACCCTAATGCTGGCGGTAATTTTGATTTATTTAGTAGCGGCGCCAACACCGATTTTTATTTTTTAAATAAGGCCCAAAGGTCTAGTGGATTCACAACGTTTAAAACAAGCTGGGGTAACAGACAAAATCTAGACAACTGGAGAAGACAAGCAGCACTAGATGCGGCCATTGGAACCAGTAATGCAAATGTAACTGCTGCCACTTCAGATGTTGCAAGTAAAGATAGTAGCAGCGCTATTAGTTTTGACGCTTTAGCTGAATCTATTCCTACAGGACCTAAACAACTAGAAGCCTCCAACGAAAAATGGGCAAAGGCACTACTTGACAATGCTCAAATTTTTCAGTTAACCTTATCAGATTATCCTTCTGCTATTGACGCTTACAGCTTTTATACAAGTAAATTTGCAACCAATACGTCACTCGACATTGTATACCACAACTTAGCCCTTTGCTACCGTGTTATAGGCAATCAAAATAAAGCAGATTCAGTACAAAAACTTTTTCAAGTAAAATTCCCGAGCAGTAAACTGTTGGCAAAAAAAGAACCCGCGATTAACAATACCACAACTACCGATCTCAGCTACAATATTATTTATGAATATTTTAGTAAAGGAGAATATGAAAAAGCACTCGCTTTAAAAGAGGAAGTAACCAGCAAATATGGTAAAGATATTTGGGCGCCGCAGTTTTTATTTATGGAAGCTACCCTCCTTATGAAAAACAAAGAAGATAGTGCTGCTACCCTAAAATTAAATAAAATTACAGCCGAATACCCAGGTACTGCTATTGCTAAAAAAGCGGCAGAAGTACTTGAGGTATTAAAGCAGAGAGAAAAAATAGAAAAAGAAATTAATAAACAGCCTGCTAAAAAAGAAGAAGGCCAATTATATTAAACGTATTACTATGGAAATGTCAAAACCTGTTCGTGTCTTTTGGCGCATCTTTTTTTGGAGCCTAGGTGGCCTTGGTATCTTTTTACTGATGATCAATTTTGGTTGGCTGGGAAGCATGCCATCTATCGATGATATTGAAAACCCAACCGCATCACTTGCGAGTCAAGTATACGCACAGGACGGTACCCTCATGGGAAAGTTTTATTTAGAAGACCGCATTAATGTACAATACAAAGATATCAGCAAGCATGTTGTAAATGCCCTTGTTGCCACAGAAGACGAACGTTTTTATGACCACAAAGGTATTGACCCACGCTCATTAGGTAGGGCCTTATTTTTTTTAGGAAGTGAAGGAGGTGCTAGCACCATTACCATGCAAACGGCAAAAAATTTATTTACCAATAACTGGAGTACGAGTAATATTTTTTTAAGAATGATTCAAAAAATTAAAGAATCACTCATTGCCATAAAGCTTGAAAGAAATTTTACCAAAGAAGAAATTATTACACTCTATTTAAATACGGTCGCATTTGGCGATAACGTTTTTGGTATTAGAAACGCTGCTAAAACATTTTTTCAAAAAGAGCCAGACCGCTTAAATGTACAAGAGTCGGCGGTGCTTATTGGTATGTTAAAAGGCAGTACCCTTTACAACCCCCGTCGTAATCCAAAATTAGCACTTGATAGACGCAACACGGTACTTAGCCAAATGGTGCGTAACAATTATTTGCCAGAAGCAGAAGCTACAAAATTAAAACTAACTCCTATCGAGCTCAATTATAAAAAGCTAGATGAGTCGGCGGGTTTAGGACCTTATTTTAGAATGATACTTGGTGAAGAATTAAAAAAATGGTGTAAAGAAAACACCAAACAAAATGGCGACAACTATAACCTGTTTCGTGACGGCTTAAAAATTTATACCACCATCAATCCACGCATGCAACAGTATGCCGAGGAAGCAGTGGGCAAGCATATGAACTATTTGCAAAAAATATTTAACACACAAGCCAACATCAAAGATGGTAGCATCTGGAAAGGTTACGAAAATGTGTTGCAAAATTCGATGAAACAATCGGACCGTTGGCGCAATTTGCAAAATGAAGGACTCGAGGAAGAAGAAATTAAAAAAACATTTTCAGAAAAAGTAAACATGCGCATTTTTGCATGGAATGATAAACGTGAAAAAGATACGGTGATGACACCGTATGATTCTATCAAATACCACCGCCAAATGTTACAGGCTGGCTTTATGGTGATGGATCCTTTAACCGGCGAAGTAAAAGCATGGGTAGGCGGCATCGGATTTAAAAGCTTTAAATACGACCACGTTAATATTAATACCAAAAGACAAGTGGGCTCTACCATGAAGCCCCTACTCTATAGTTTGGCCATTGAAGAAGCTGGCTTTACACCCAACACAACGGTGTATGATCAACAACAAAGTTTTGGCAGTTATGGACTCGTTCCTGCTACAGGCAAATCATGTACCGGCCAATCTATGCCAATGGCAGCAGCACTTGCGCAATCACGCAACTGCGCCTCTGCCTATATTTTAAAACAACTAGATACCGAAGGAAATAATAGTGCAAAAAGAATGGTTGAATTTTTAAAGCGCGCCGATATCAGCGCTAAAATTGATCCATACCCATCTATTGCACTCGGTGCTTGTGAAATCTCATTGTTTGAAATGATGCAGAGTTATAGCATGTTTCCAGGCAAAGGCTTTAATGTAAAACCAATGTACATTACGCGTATAGAAGATAGAAATGGAAATGTGCTTGCTACATTTACACCAAAAAGAAAAGAAGTTATTAGTGAAGTAACAGCTTACTCTGTTGCTAAAATGATGGAAGGTGTGATGCGTGCAGGAACAGGACGGGGTATGTGGAGTTATGTTCCCGACATGGCCATTGCAGGAAAAACAGGAACCACCAACGAAAATAGTGATGGTTGGTTTATTGGTTATACCCCTCAACTTATTGCAGGTGGCTGGGTTGGTGCCGATGACCGTTTTATACATTTCAATAAAGAAAGTGCCTGGGGTCAAGGTGGTAGAGCCGTATTACCAATATGGGGTTACTTTTTTGGAAAAGCCGCTGCAGATGCCAATTGCGGTATAGATACCAAACTTACATTTAGCAAACCCGATATGGTTGAAAATGAAATCATGTTGGATTATTTAAATAATACCCCGCCTGTATTAGGTGCAGAAAGTGAGGACATGGGAACTGGTGCGGCTGGTGATTATGAAATTCCAATAGATATTAAAGCAGAAGACATTGCACCAGAGTCGCAAAAACCTACCGATTCTAAACCTACCGATCCTAAAAAACAAACAACGCCGCAACCTGCTGTGGTAACAAAACCAATAGATAAGCCACAAGACAAACCCCAAGATAAACCGGGGGACAAACCAAAAGCAGTGCTTCCAAAAAAAGGCGGGAACTAAATAATGGAGTTAAATTAAAGCGCTTTATTTACAAAATTAAAATTGAGCGACAATTGATGAAACATATTGCGTTGGTAAAAACCAGTGGCGTAATTAATATGTAATTTTTGCATGATTACCCCTACACCAAACGTTACACCATTTAATCCATTGGTGATATTGTATCCATTTAAAGATTGGCGCCTAAGCACATTGTAACCTAGGTTGCAATTAATATTTTCAGCGAGTGTTAGTTGCGCACCCAATACTACATGCGACATCATCTTATCAAACGTTGAATAGTTTTTCCCAAATTCAGAAACAATAAAACTAGTATCTGACCCGAGTAAATTAAAGCGTTGTAATTGTTGTAGCGTGAGTGAAAATTGTATCGGGGCATCCGCTAATTTTTTAGAGATTCCTGCATTAATTTCAAAAGGAAGTTCTTCTTTTACAGCGCCCGCATAAGCGTTTAATTGCATACCCATATTACTAACCACCATTCCAGCTTGGATACCAGATGCTTCATCAAAATAAGTAATTGATGCATCTAGGGCAAGTGCAGAAGAGCGGAACTGCCCATAATTAGAATGAATAAATTTTGCTGCTGCACCCAGCCACCATTTTTGGTTGTATTGTTTACTAGTCCCAAGCTGCACCGCAAAATCGGAAGGGCGGTACATACCTAGTAAATTACCAGCAGCATCTGTTTGATCGATACTGCCATAATTTAAATACTGAACGCCCAGTCCAAGTGTTTGGGCACCTAACTGGTACCCTGCCATAGCAGTATACTGGTTGATGCCTGCGAGTAAACTAGCAAATGAAGTGGCCACTTGACCATGATGCCCAGGCCTCAATAATGATGGATTTGAAAAACCCGCTGCAACATTGTTTCCAATGAGTGAAACATTTGAACCCCCAATGGCTGCTACCTCTGCAGTAGCCGGATTTTTTATAAAACTAAAAACAGGATTGCCTCCCTGCGTTTGCGCAAAACCTTGCAGCACTCCAAGCCATAAAAAAACAAAGAGTAAACGGGCGCGCATAAATCAGGAGTAATTTTAATAATTAAACAAGCGCAAGGTCTACCACCTGCTGCATTGTTTTTACATAATGAAAAGTTACCCCTTTAATAAATGCCTTGTCAATTTCGTTGACATCTTTTTCATTTTGGGCACACATAATTATTTCTTTTAAACCAGATCTTTTAGCAGCTAATACTTTTTCTTTAATGCCCCCTACTGGAAGTACTTGGCCGCGCAGGGTAATTTCACCAGTCATGGCTAAATAAGGCTTTACTTTTCTACCTGTAAATGCAGACGTTAAAGAAGTAAGCATGGTAATACCCGCGCTAGGACCATCCTTTGGCGTGGCACCTTCTGGCACGTGCACGTGAATATTCTTTTTTGCAAACTGTGCTGGATCGATACCGTATTTTTTTGCGTTGGCTTGCAAATAACTAAGCGCAGTTGTTGCACTTTCCTTCATCACATTTCCTAAATTACCGGTAAGCTTTATTTCACCTTTGCCATCACTCAAAATGGTTTCTATAAATAAAATGTCACCACCTACATAGGTCCAGGCAAGACCTACGGCCACACCTGGCATATTGGCCAGCTTGTATATTTCATTGCTATAACGCGCTTGACCCAGTATTTTTTCGATATCTGGCGCCGTTAAGGTTGTTTTTACCTTGTTTTTAGTAGCATATTCTTTGGCCTGAAAACGCATCACAGAAGCGAGCTGACGATCAAGTTCACGCACGCCACTTTCTCTGGTATAGTTTTCAATGATTTTTTCAAGTACTTTGTCGGCAATTTTAAAATTCACTTTTTCGAGGCCATGGGCTTCCTTTTGCTTGGGCACAAGGTGCTTTTTAGCAATTTCCACTTTCTCCTCTACGGCGTAGCCACTTAAGTCAATAATTTCTAGACGGTCCCTTAATGCTGGCTGAATATTTTGAATATTGTTGGCCGTCGCAATAAACAACACTTTTGAAAGGTCGTATTCGAGCTCCAAGTAATTGTCGTAAAAATTACTGTTTTGCTCTGGATCTAACACTTCTAGTAATGCCGATGAAGGATCGCCACGGTGATCGGCCCCTATTTTGTCAATTTCATCCAGTATCATAACCGGATTAGAAGACTTACATTTTCTAATATTTTGAAGAATACGGCCCGGCATGGCACCAATATAGGTTTTACGATGTCCCCTAATTTCACTTTCGTCGTGTAAACCACCTAGGCTCAAGCGCACGTATTTACGACCAATGGCATGTGCAATGGACTTACCAAGTGAGGTTTTACCAATACCAGGAGGGCCTAAAAAGCATAAAATGGGGCTTTTCATGTCGCCTTTTAGCTTTAAAACCGCCAAATATTCAAGTATACGGCTCTTTATTTTAGACATGCCATAATGGTCTAGGTCTAGTACCTTTTTGGCATTCTTAAGGTCATAATTATCGGCAGTATAACTGTCCCATGGAAGGTCCAGCATTAAATCGAGGTGATTGTACACCACCGAATAATCGGGGGTGGTTGGGTGCATACGCTCCAGTTTAGCCACCCCGGTATCAAATGCAGTTTTTGCAGCTTCAGGCCATTTCTTGCCTTCGGCCTTCTTTTTCATTTCAGCTATCTCACGCTCATTGGAATCACCCCCTAACTCGTCTTTGATACTCTTAAGCTGCTGCTGTAAAAAGTAGTCACGCTGTTGTTTATCCAGCTCGGTTCTGGTTTTATTGGTCACTTTATTTTTAAGCTCTGCAAACTGTAACTCCTTTTGTAGAATTAAAATTAAACTTTCAGCTCTTGCATTTATATCATTGATTTCCAATAACTTTTGCTTTTCTGAAATATCGCTATTTAAATTGCTGCTTACAAAATTTATGAGAAAAGAAGGGTTTTCGATGCTCTTTAAAATGATTCCAGCCTCTGTTGGAAGATTGGGCGACAGCTGAATAATTTGCGTAGCCAGGTCCTTAATGCTGCTCACAATAGCCGCAAAATCATCCCCTTCTGGGTTTGCATCTTCTTCAAATAATTTGATACTCGCCTTAAAATAAGGATCGTCGGTGAGCATCGAAACCAGTTCAAACCTTTTTTTACCCTGTATTATAATGGTTGTGCCGCCATCGGGCATCTTAATAAGCTTGATAATTTTAGCCACGGTACCCACGCTGCACAAATCTGTGGCAATTGGCTCCTCTATATTGGCGTCTTTTTGAGATACCACTCCAATCAGCTTGTCTGCTTTATAGGCATCGTTCACTGCTTTGATGCTTTTATCCCTCCCCACCGTAATAGGAAGCACCACCCCCGGAAACAATACCGTATTGCGCAGTGGCAAAATGGCAAGCTCTGATGGTATCACCATATTTTTATCCTGTTCAGACTCCTGCTCATTCATTGGGATGATGGGCATAAAGTCTGTATCCTCTTCTGATCTAAAAAACATGTTCTCTTTTATCATGATATCTGGGTCAAATTGTCACAACGGGCCGAAGGCCCGTCTCTAATCTATTGCACATAGAACTAAACAATATTGATGCCAAGCTGGTACCATCTTAGAAATCCGGTACAAACTGGCACAAAAAAAATCCTCACGACTTTGTCGTGAGGACCTTCTTGCAAGAAGTATATGTTTTAAAACAAATACGACTAGTGAGCAGCAGTTGTATCTGCAGTTGCAGTTGTATCAACAACAGCAGTTGTATCCATAGATACAGCAGTTGTATCAACAGCAGTTGTATCTGCAGTTGCTTCTTTGTTTTCACCTGAGTTACATGCTACGAAAGCTGCTACAGCTAGGATTGCGAATACTTTTTTCATTGTACTTGTTTTTTGAGTTAATAATTGTGCGCAAAGATAGGGGTCATCTTCAATTTAACAAACTTTTTGCCCTATATTTTATTTTTTTCTAAAGTATATTCTAATGGGTACCCCTTTAAAGTTAAAGCTGTTTCGAAGCTGATTTTCGAGGTAATTGCGGTACGGCGACTTAATATCTTCGGGATAATTGGTAAAAAAGGCAAATGAAGGCACCGGCGTAGGCAGTTGCGTTATATATTTAATTTTTACTGTATTTCCTCTAACCACCGGAGCATGGTAAGCAGCCACCGCCTTTAACATCACTTCATTTAATTGAGACGTCGGTATTCTACGGCGTTTGCTTTCAAACACTTCTAGCCCACTTTCGATGGCTTTAAAGATCCTAGTTTTCTCTTTAGCGGAAACAAATAAGATAGGCACATCGGTAAATGGCGCTAATTTTTGCTTCAAGTTTTTCTCGTAGTCACGTGCTGTATTCGTCTCTTTTTCAATGAGATCCCACTTATTTACAAGCACCACTACGCCCTTACCCTTACGGGCAGCCAAGCTAAAAATAGTAATGTCCTGTCCGGTAACACCCTTATGGGCATCAATCACAATAAAGCAAACATCGGCTTCATCCATGGCCTTAACGGCTCTGATAATAGAGTAAAACTCTAGATCGTCTTTTTCTTTAGACTTTTTACGAATACCCGCCGTGTCTATTAATATAAATTCTTTCTGGAATAAATTGTAATGGGTATGAATGGTATCGCGGGTTGTTCCGGCAATATCAGATACAATCGTACGCTCTTCACCTACAAGTGCGTTTAGTAAAGACGACTTGCCCACGTTGGGCTGACCAATAATGGCAAACTTTGGAATGTCGGCATCTGAAATTTCAACTTCGGCGTCATCTGGCTTAATTCCGGCACAAATAGCGTCCATTAGATCTCCGGTACCACTTCCTGAAATGCTGGAAACAAAAAAGTTATGTTCAAAACCCATACCGTAAAATTCGGTGGCTTCTAACTCTCTCGTTCCATTGTCTACCTTGTTTACCACCACATAAACCGGCTTAGGCGTGCGCCTTAACATGTCCGCCATTGCGTCATCTAAATCGGTAATTCCCGTAGCAACGTCTACCATAAATATAATGGCATTGGCTTCTTCCATAGCAATTTTAACCTGCTTACGAATTTCGGTTTCAAACATATCCGAAGAATCGGGAACAAATCCACCGGTATCTACCAGGTTAAAACTTTTGCCATTCCACTCCGTTACCCCGTACTGACGGTCTCTGGTAACACCACTAATATCATCAACAATGGCTTTACGCTGCTCCAACAGGCGGTTAAAAAACGTACTCTTACCTACGTTTGGCCTTCCAACAATTGCGACTGTATAGCTCATAATATAATTGTAAAATAGTTAAAATAAATATTCAAATAGTAGTATCTAATTAATTGTAAATCAATTTATTGATACCCGTATTCTTTCAATTGTTGATCATTATCTCTCCACTTAGGACGCACTTTTACAAAGAGTTCCAAAAACACTTTTTGTCCCACAAACGCTTCAATATCTTGCCTGGCCTGGATACCAATTTCACGGATCATAGTTCCGCGCTCCCCTATAATAATAGCCTTCTGGGTTTCGCGGTGCACGATAATATCGGCCTGAATTTTAATGATATTTTCCTTTTCCTTAAACTCGTTGATCAGAACAGCACTATGGTAAGGAATTTCATCACCATACAAATGGTAGATCTTTTCTCTGATAAGCTCAGCCACAAAAAACTTGGTAGGCATATCACTCAAATCATCTTCATTGTAAAAAGGCACGCCTTCCGGCAAAAATGCCAATACCTCAGCGAGTAGCTTTTGTAAATGCACTTTTTGAAGGGCCGATATCTTTACCATCTTCTTGCAATAAGACTTGGTGGCAAAAAACTCGGTAGCCTCAGCTATTTTGCCATTGGCAGCCGTGTCTATCTTGTTAAGTACAACAATGGCAGGCACTTTTAGCTTTAGCGCCTCAAAAATGGCGCTGGTTTCTTCAAAATTATCGTTGGCGTCTACAATTAAAAGGGCTAAGTCTGCGTCTTCGAGGGCCGTTTTAACCGCACGCATCATACGCTCGTGTAACTTGTAACGTGGATCAATAATACCTGGGGTATCAGAAAAAATGATCTGGTACTCACCGGGGCTATTTAAAAAAGCCTTGATGCGGTGTCTGGTTGTTTGTACTTTAGGAGACACAATTGCCATTTTTTCGCCAATAAGGGCGTTGAGCAAGGTACTCTTGCCGGCATTGGGTCTTCCAAAAATATTTACAAATCCAGCTTTCATTACAACTTGTTTACAGCACCTTAAAGGTAGCTACTAAAAGAAAAAGACCCCGATTTGAGGTCTTTTTTGTTGCGAGGGAAGGGATCGAACCTCCGACCTTCGGGTTATGAGCCCGACGAGCTACCGCTGCTCTACCTCGCGATGTTTGGACGGCAAAGGTAACGCCAGAAGGCTAGTTCACCAAATATATTTAAACGATTTATAGCGGCTTTATACCCAAAGCGCCGCTCGTTCTTGTTTCAAAACGACCCACTGTTCCTTTATACCTGATATCGCTAGCGCCAGAAACATTGGCTTTTAGATATTTATTGATGGTTAATCGAATGCTAGATGCTCCAGAAGCTACCACCGCACAATTGTCTGTTACCAAATCAATTGATTTAATAGAACATGCCCCAGAAATATTAAAATCGGACTCTGTGGCTGTTCCTGATAAGCTAATATTGGAAGCACCACTCGCTCCTACTTTTAAGCTATTCACTTTTATCAGCCCCTTAATATCACTAGCTCCTGAAATGCTAACAAGCAACCTATCAGATGTAATTGCGTCTACAAAAGAAACATTACAAGCGCCCGAAACCGTTAACTTTTGCAAATCTTTTACCGTGATGTAGGCTTTTAGTTTATTGTTTTTCCAAGAGCCCCAGCCCTTCTGATCAAAAGAAATATAGAGCACACCTCCAGAAATATGGGTCTTAATATTTTTAGTGGCAGCAGCATCAATTGCAGCAACCGCTACCGCACCCTCTGTGCCCTGAGAAATATAAACATCAAAGGCATTGGACAGGTTAATTGCTGTAAAGCCCGTCAGTTTTCTATCCTCTGCAGCTCCATCAAAAACCATTTTCTTAGGCGTTTGGGCACATGCACTTGACAAAATGAGTAGCAAAAAAGCCACAGTAACAGATTGTTTCTTAAACATAATGGGTATTTTTTTGTAAAACGTAAGACTGTCCATAAAGTTACAACCCATGGAAAGATTTTTATAATTAGTTTTGTGTCAACAATTCCTCGGGGTGCTTGTGGTTTACCACCGGCTGAGAAAATACCCGTAGAACCTGAACAGGGTAATGCCTGCGAAGGGAAGGTGTTCACTTTTTTAGTGCCTCCCATAGCTTTCTCCCTGTTCCCATTTATAAACTTTAAAACAAAAAAGATGAAAAAGTTTTTGGGAACAATGTTATTGGTAACTGCATGTCAAGCCTTGTTTGCGCAAAGCATACAAAAAGACAGCGTTCAACTTCCACCCTTAGAAGTAAGAGCCATTAGAGCCTCCGAAAGAGCGCCCTTTGCCAAACAAAATTTGAGCAAGAGCGACATTCAAAAAAACAATTTGGGTCCAGACCTGCCCTTCTTACTCAACCAAACACCCTCAGTAGTGGTGCAATCCGATGCAGGCAATGGCATTGGTTACACAGGCATCAGAATTAGAGGAACAGATGCTACAAGAATTAATGTAACTATTAATGGTATTGGTTATAATGATGCAGAAAGTATGGGAACTTTTTTAGTGAACTTACCCGATTTTGCATCATCGGTTAGTAGTATACAAATTCAAAGAGGCGTGGGTAGTTCTTCCAATGGACCAAGTTCGTTTGGTGCTAGCATTAATTTGTCTACGCACGAACTAAATGAGAAATCATATTTTAGTACCAATAATAGTGCAGGTTCTTTTGGAACATTAAAAAATACGATTCAATTTGGTAGCGGCCTGATCAATAAATATTTTACTATTGATGCCAGAGTAAGCAATATTAAAAGTGACGGATATATTGATAGAGCGTTTAGTGACTTACGCTCCTACTATGTAAGTGGTGCTTATATAAAAGGAAAAACAAGCCTTCGCTTCACTTCGTTTTCAGGAAAAGAAAAAACATACCAAGCATGGTATGGCGTATCTGCCAGTGACTTAGAAAACAATAGAACTTTTAATCCAGCTGGTACCGAAAAATCGGGTGAGCCATATAGCAATCAAACCGATAATTATACGCAAACACATTACCAGTTATTTTTTAATCATCAAGTAGCGAAAAATTTAGATTTGCAAGTATCAAGCTATTATACCAAAGGCGCCGGTTATTATGAAGAATATAAGGCAGATCAAGGATTGTCTAGATATGGAATTCCAGCCATAACTTCAGGATCCACAGTACATACGAGTTCAGACCTCGTTAGAAGACGCTGGTTAGATAATGATTTTTACGGTCAAAATATATCGCTTCAATACAAGAAAAAGGATGAGGAAATTTCGTTTGGTGGCGGATGGAGCACCTATTTTGGAAAACATTTTGGAGAAGTTATTTGGGTAGAAAAAGCAAACTCATTTTCTCCTAAAAGATATTACGATTTACCAGCCATAAAAAAAGAAGCCAATTTATATACAAAATGGCAGCATAGCTGGGCTAGTAATTTTAGCAGCTACATCGATCTTCAATACAGAAATGTTACACATAGGATGGATGGATTCCAAAACAACCCAACACTTAACATTAATAGAAGTTTTGGATTTTTTAATCCTAAAATTGGATACCAATTCAATAAAAATGGATGGGTACATTATGCGAGCTATGCCATAGGACACAAAGAACCCAATAGAGATGATTTTGAAGTGGGTGCAGCAACACAACCCAAACCTGAAAGATTACAAGATCTAGAAGTAGGCCTCGAAAAAAGAAATAAAAAAACAACTTGGAGTGCTAATTTTTATTACATGCACTACAAGGATCAACTCGTAATAACGGGTAAAATAAATGATGTAGGTGCATATACCAGAATGAATGTACCTAACTCTTACAGAATAGGTATTGAGCTCATGCACACAACGATACTAACTAGTAAATTACAATTGTCTAGCAACGTAACATTTAGTAGAAATAAAATAAAATCATTTACAGAGTTTATTGACAACTATGATACTGGTAATCAAGATGCCATCACAAGAAACAATACTGACATTGCTTTTTCACCAAATTTCATTGCTGCTGCTACACTTGCATACAAACCAGTAAAACAATTTACAATTGAACTACAAACAAAATGGGTAGGTAAACAATATTTAGACAATAGTTCTTTACAAGAAAGATCATTAGAAGCATTTGCCAATCAAGACATTAGTGCGAGCTATGAGTTTGCTAAAAAGACAAGCCGTTCTTTTTTATTGACAGCTAGGGTAAATAATATTAGCAACCAACGATACATACCAAATGGTTATAGCTACGCATATGTATATGGAGGCGAAACCATTACAGCAAATGGCTACTACCCAATGGCAACCATCAATTATTTAATTGGGATTACGATAAAATTCTAGAATTTTTCTTTCCAGGCAAGCATGCCACCTGTTACATTTACCACGTCTGTAAAGCCCATGGTTTCTAGCAGTAAGCATGCTTGCCCACTTCTATTACCACTTCTGCAATAGAAGTATACTTTATGGTTTTTTAGATCCTCAATTTCATCAATTTGCATGCTTTGAACATTACCAAGTGGCAATAACAATCCACCAATATTAAATTCGGCGTGTTCATGTGGCTCGCGCACATCCACTAAATTTATTTTTTCACCAGCGTCAAGGATTTCTTTAAGCGCTTCTACTGTTATTGTTTGCATATAAAAAGAATTTAATTTTTAATAGATGGACCGCTAATCGAATCTTTAGGCGGCGGGGTGTTACTTAAATATAAATCTACGAGTTGACCTTGTCTAATTTTATTAGGCAGCGGCATGCCTGTTAAAGAATCTAGTTTTGTAGATAAATAACCAGGTGTTTGTCTAAACACAAAAGAGGTAGCTGAATCTTTAATGGTTTCTAAAGACAGTACGGATCCAACATTAATGCGCTGTAACAATAGTTGGCTTAATGCTTCTGTATAGGTAAGCCCCACCAAATTTGGCATATCAGTTTCTTCGCCTCCAACACCCGTGCCAATTACTAAACTAATGGTGGAACCAAGCGGAATTTTAACGCCCTGTGCAATGGGAACGCCATTAAAAAGCTGATCGAGTACGGCGTTACGTGCAAAATCAGGCTTGTAGGTTACGGAACCTAATTTTAGTTGCAAACTTTGCAAATAAAGCTCGGCACTTTTAAGCGAAAACCCCACAAGCGAAGGCATTTCAACTTGCGGAGGCACCATTCGGTTAATGGTTAAATAAATAGTTCGACCTGCTTTTACAATTTCATCCGCTTCTGGCGTTTGTCTGATAACAGCAAGCTTTGCAATACTATCTACATAAATAGAATCGAGTATCACTACTTCAAATCCTTCCTTTTCTAATTGTTGCTGTGCGGCAATATAACTCTGCCCTACCACCGAATTTACTTTAGCTGTTTTACCATATCCTGTAATCCACCCGAGTGATAAGAAAAATACAATGAGCAAAAAAAATAGTCCCCCAATACCAATAAGTATATTTTGCCAAAGCGGCTTTTGTACTATTTTTTGTAGTAGGTTTTTCATGTACGAATTAATTAAGCGACTCTTCAATTATTGAAGTATAAAAATCTTGTAAGCTCACACCCATAGCTTTTACTTGTTGCGGAATCACACTAGCAGCAGACTGACCGGGCACCGTGTTTACCTCTAACATATATGGCAAGCCTTTTTGTTCATTGTAAATAAAATCGATGCGCACCACACCTCGGCAATTGAGTACTTCATATACTCTTTTAGCAGCAGCCTCCAATTGCGCTTGCATTGTGGCATTAATGTTAGCAGGTGTTGTTTCAACGCTCTTGCCTTGGTACTTTGCTTCAAAATCAAAAAATTCGTTGGAAGTTTCAATTTCAGTAATAGGCAAAACTTGCAATGCACCCTTGGTTTTAAAAACACCAATGGTAAATTCTCTACCACTAATAAATTCTTCAACCAGTACTTGCGTATCTTCTTTAAAAGCTTTTTCTAGTGCAGGCGCCAGCGCATCAGCAGTAGTGACCTTACTCATGCCAATACTACTTCCGCCATTATTTGGTTTTACAAAAACAGGTAGTTGTAATTTTTCTAAAATAGCTTCTGGAGTGATGGGTGTATGCTTAAATAAGTGCATGGAGTTAGCAACAGATATGCCCCCAAATGCTGCCACCGCAACGGTATAACGTTTGTTAAAAGTTAAAGCAGAAGTAGCCGCATCGCAACTTGTATACGGGAGGCCTAACATATCAAAGTACCCTTGTAATTTTCCATCTTCACCGGGCGTTCCATGAATACATAAAAGCACTACATCAAAATTAATTTTACTGCCGCTATCTGTAATAGAAAAATCATCTCTATTTACTTTTTGAGGCGTCCCATTTTCTGGCGTATACCACCAACCAGACGGATTGACATCTATTTGAAAAACATCAAATTTACTTCGGTCTAAATTACTATTTACGGTAACAGCACTCTTATAACTAATTTGCGCTTCACCACTTAAACCACCGGTAACGAGTGCTACTTTTTTTTTCATAAACCCTTAACTATTAAAAGAAAATTAGAGGTGTAGCTTGTCTTTTTTAGAAAGCAATTCTTCTACTGTTTCTTTGTACAACTCATCAGGTACACAACAATCTACAGGACATACCGCAGCACATTGTGGTTCTTCATGAAAACCTTGACACTCGGTACATTTGTTAGGGGTAATATAATACGTATCTACACTGATTGGAGAAAGTCTAGCATCTGTTGCAACAGCACTACCATCCATTAATGTAAAACTCCCTTTTACAGAAGTTCCATCAGCGATGGCCCACTCTACCCCACCTTCATAAATTGCGTTATTTGGACACTCGGGTTCACATGCCCCGCAGTTGATACATTCGTCTGTAATTTTAATAGCCATATTAAATGGTTTTGTTTGGGTTACTGAATTTACATTTGCAGTATCAAAAATACGGCCGACAAATGATTTTACAAGAACGAATTGAAATACTTAACAAATTAAGTGCCTATATGGCCGGAAATGAGCCAGCATGGGCCGAAGCAAAGGAAAGAGCTGCCCGTGAAAACCCCTGGTTTGCACTCGAATTTGTAGAAAAGGCGGTGAATTCGATCACAAATAGCTTTTTGGACCCCCAGCTGCTAACCAACTGGGCTATCAAATATGGGGTTCCAGATCAGCAAAGCGAGCCTAAAAAAGTGGGTTTAGTGATGGCCGGCAATATCCCGTTAGTTGGCTTCCATGACTTTTTATCGGTATTTATATCAGGACATATCGCTGTTATTAAGCCGTCTTCAAAAGATGAAATTTTAATAAAACATATTGCCTCGGAACTAATTAAAATGGATGAGCGTGTTTCAGGCATGGTATTTTTTGCGCCACAACTTGCTGGACTTGACGCCTACATTGCAACTGGAAGTAATAATAGTAGCAGGTATTTTGATTATTATTTTGGTAAATTCCCAAATATTATTAGGCGTAATAGAACATCGGTAGCAATTATTGATGGCACCGAAACAGCTGCCGAGCTTGACTTATTAGCAGATGATATGCAAACGTATTTTGGACTAGGCTGCCGTAATGTTACGCAGTTATATGTACCTACCAATTATGATTTTATTCCGCTTTTAACGGCGTTAAAAAAATACGAGTACTACCTAGATTTTCATAAGTACAAACACAATTATGACTATCATTTGGCCCTCTTAATTATGGGTAATAAATACTACATGAATAATGATTCGCTTGTTTTTGCCGAAAATGAAAGCCCATTTTCGCCAGTTAGCCAGGTGCATTATCAATTTTACGCGGAGCAGGAGCAATTGAGCCATTTAGGCCAAAATACCGATATCCAGTGTATTGTGGGACATGACTATATCCCTTTTGGAAGCGCCCAAGCGCCTAGTTTAACAGACTATGCCGATGGCACAGACACCATGGCATTTTTGCAGACTTTATAAACCCTTTGCGTAAAAAATTTGTTAAATAAGACAGGTGGTGTACAGACAAATTTGCAGCTTTGTTTATTTGTAGCGTAAAGGCATGTAAATTGTAGAACCTTTTAAAACAAGTAATGATGAATATGAATTTCAAAACGGTGGCCACAATGGTAGCCATTAGCGCCACAACAGCTATTGTAAGTGTTTGGGGAGTAGGCAAATTCAATGCATACCAGCAAGCAGGCTTTCAGGACCCGGGCAAATTACCTTTTAATTATGTTGGATTTAATAACAACAATGCGCCTGGCGTTGCAGTAGATTTTACCCCTGCCGCTACCACTGCGGTTCCTGCTGTTGTGCACATTAAAACAAAAACAAAAGAAAAACAATTAAGTAGTGGTGGATCTGGAGGATCACGTGGAAGAAATCCATTTTCCGATTTCTTTGGTGACGACTTTGGTGATGTTTTTGGAGGCGGCCCTCGCGTAATGCCCGAGCAGCGCGCGAGTGGTAGTGGTGTAATTATTACAGAAGACGGATACATTGTTACCAACAACCACGTGATTGATGGTTCCGATGAAATCAACGTTACACTCGGCAATAAAAAATCGTACAAAGCAACATTAATTGGTGCCGATCCTAGCACCGATATTGCAGTTATTAAAATTGAAGCAAAAGGATTACCCTATTTAATGTATGGTAATAGTGATGAAGCTAAACTTGGGCAATGGGTTTTAGCCGTTGGTTATCCGCTGAGTTTGGATGCCACTGTAACAGCTGGTATCATTAGTGCTAAATCAAGATCTATTGATATCAATAGAAAACAAAGTGATAGACCTGTAGAATCTTTTATTCAAACAGACGCAGCCGTTAACCCGGGCAATAGCGGTGGTGCACTCGTTAATACCAATGGCGAACTCATTGGTATCAACTCTGCCATAGCATCCCCTACCGGCACTTACGCTGGCTACTCCTATGCAATACCGGTTAATATTGTCAAAAAAATAGTAACAGATATTGTGAAATTTGGAACTGTTCAACGCGCTTACATTGGTATTAACTTTTTACCAGAAAATGTTACAGACGAACAAAAACTTGCGTACGAAAAAGAATTTGGCATAAGCATTAAAGAAGGCGAAGGTGTTTTTGTTACAGATGTACCAGCAAATGGAGCAGCTGCAATAGCAGGCCTTAAGAAATACGATATCATTACAAAAATTGATGGCGTAAATATAACTTCTGGACCAGAATTACAAGAGCAGGTTGCTAAACGCAAGCCAGGAGATAAAGTGAGTTTAACCTACAAAAGAGCAGGAAAAGAAAATACAGTAACACTTACTTTAAAAAACAAAGTAGGTAACACCGATATTGTTAAAAACACTTCAATCCTTGAAAAATTAGGTGGCAGTTTTGAAAACCTTGATAAAAAAATAGCAGCAGCCAATGAAGTAGAAGGTGGTGTGGTTGTTAAAAAAGTTGGCGAAGGATTACTCAAGAAAAGTAGAATGCAGGACGGATTTGTAATTATTAGCGTGAACGGTTCTGAAGTAAACAGCCTTGAAGCATTAAAAGAAATATTAGCTAAAATAAAGTCCGGTGTTGTAAGACTCGAAGGTTTTTATCCGGGATTTGAAGGCAGCTATACCTATCCACTAAATCTTAGTGAGGAATAAGCTGATAGACCAAATACTCACCGGCTTGAAGTTCAAATTTTTCATTTCCAGAAAATGAAAACTGCAGGCCCGAAAATATTTGTTCAAAAGTGCCAGATAACAAAGGATGGGTAATTTCAAAAGCCAATCTGTTATGCTCCGAAATATTGAGAAGCACCAAAACAACATTGTTTTGGTGCTTTTTTATAAAGCCTATAATGCTATTTGGGTATGGTGTTTGGAGCATTTGGTTGTGACCAAACACAACTGCATCATTATGTGCACGGAGGCTTAAAAGCGCCTTATAAAAATCATGTAGTGATGTATGTTTTGTTTGCGGCGACCAGTTTAGTTCATCTTTGTCAAAAAATAACAAGCGTTTATGGTTGGGGATTTCTTGACCACTATATACAAGTGGCAACCCACCCCAAGTAGCCGTAAATACAGACCATGCTTTAGCTGTTACACCATATTTTTCATACTCAGTTCCGTTCCAACTGTTTTCGTCATGGTTCGATGTAAAAAATAACTTTTGCGTATTTGATCCTTCACTTGCATACATTTCAAGTTGTTGCAATACCGGATTTAAATTTGGCTCATGTCTATTAATTGAGCCACTGGCATGCATAAATGCCCAGGCATAGGTGGTGTCAAATGCTTCAAAATAATGCAGGTCTTCACATTCTGCTAGCCAGTACAAAGGCTTTATAACATCAAGTGCCCGCCTTGCTTCTACCCAAAAATCGAGCGGCACCAAATGCGCCATATCACATCTAAAGCCATCAATACCAGCAGTATCTACCCAGTAACGCATCGCATCTATCATAGCGGCGCGCATATTGTGGTTATCATAATTTAAATCGATAACATCCCTCCATCCATTACGTTCTGTAAAATTTCCGTGGGCATCTTGCATGTAAAAGTTTGGATTTGAAATTGTCCAAACATGATCTTGACCGGTATGATTGGCTACCCAATCAATAATTACTTTCATGCCAAGCAAATGCGCTGCATCAACAAGTGATTTAAAATCCTGAGGCGTTCCAAACTCATCATTAATCGCCATGTAATTACTGCAGGCATAATAACTACCTAAACTTCCTAGCCTACCTTTTAAACTTATTGGTGTAATGGGCATGAACCATAAAACGGTAACGCCCATATCTGCTAGTCTTGGAAGATGCGCTGCAAATGAAGCCAAGGTCCCTTCTTTGGTATACTGTCTTACATTAACCTCGTACATGTTTGCACGGAGCGCCCAAGCAACAGTATTAAACGGCATGTGGTCGAAATTTAGAAAACAAAATAGATAAAAGAAATACGAACACAGCGCCAATTACATTGAGCCACAAAAATCCAATACCAACAATATCATACTTGTCTAAACAAAAACAAACAATAACAAATATTTCCCCTACAATAGCAGCCCAAAACACAGCTGTACCGCCTACTTTTTTAGCATAAAATGCCACTAAAAAGATGCCTAAAATAACACCATAAAATAAAGAGCCTAGTACATTTACGGCTTCTATCAAACTCCCCATACCCGTTGCAAACTGTGCCGTTAAAATACAAAATACACCCCAAGCCAATGTGTACCATTTAGATGTTTTATAATCTGAGGCAGATTGCGCAAGCGTTGATCCATCAATCGATTTTGACCGGTACCGTAAATGAAAATCAATAACGGTACAAGAGGCAAGCGCGTTAAGTGCTGCTGCAATAGAACCCCATGCTGCTAAAAAAATAACAGCTATTAATAAGCCTATGAGTCCAACGGGTAAATAATCAACTACAAAACGTAAAAAAATATAGTTGGTATCATTTACGTCTGCTCCTGGGACAGCAGTTGCAATTACATTTTTATAGTTTTTTTGTAATGCTGTTAACGAGGCGGCACCTTTTTGAATTTTATTTTCAAGTGCCGTATCTGTTTTTTTAGTTTTTACAAGTGCTGTATTCAGCTCTAATTGTTTAGCCTGCGCAGTCTTAAACTGATTTTGAATGGCAGCCAATGAATCTTTGTAAGGTGTAGACCAGGCTTTGGTTTCAACAGTTCTATTAAAAAATATAGGAGACTCCTTAAATTGATAAAATGTAAATAATAAAACCCCTAATAGCAATATTAAAAACTGCATAGGTATTTTTACAACGCCGTTTAACAAGAGTCCTAATTTACTTTCTTTGTCATTTTTTGCAGTAATATACCTGCCTACTTGCGACTGGTCGGTACCAAAATAAGATAGTGCTAAAAAAAAGCCGCCAATGGTTCCACTAATAATGTTGTACCGGTCTTTAAAATCAAATCCACTACCCGTATTGCCTGTTGTAATTACATTTAATTTACCGGACACTTCGCCCACTTTTAATGCATCCGAAAATCCGAGGCCATCTGGCAGCAGGTGCACCAAATAATAACCCGACACCACCATCCCAATAAATATGATCACAAATTGCAACTGCTGGGTATAAGCAACTGCCTTAGAGCCACCACTTACTGTATACAAAGTGAGCATACCGCCCATCGCAATATTGGTCCAATAAATATCCCAACCTAGTAGTGACGATAAAATAATAGAGGGCGCATAAATACTAATGCCTGTCGATAATCCTCGAGATAATAAAAATAAAAAAGAAGTAAAGGTTCTAGTTTTTAAATCGAAGCGCTGTTCCAAAAATTCGTAGGCGGTAAAAATTTTTAATTTACTAAATACCGGCACAAACCAAACAACAATAACAATCATAGCAAGCGGTAAGCCAAAATAATATTGCACAAAACGCATACCATCGGTATAGGCCTGACCGGGTGCTGATAAAAAAGTAATCGCACTAGCTTGTGTACCCATGATGCCTAATAATACCAGATACCATGGCATAGATCGGTTACTTAAAAAGTAGCCTTCCAAATTTTTTGTAGCATTACTTTTATACAAACCATAAGAAATAATAAGTATAAACGTAACCACCAAAACAACCCAATCAATCAATGACATACAATTATCGTTTTGGTAAAGCAATTAAGTTCGCTAATAATTTATATGCACCAGAAACACCTGCTGGCAGTTGTCTAAAAAGTGCTAACCCTACATAAGCAAAATTACCTTTCCCATATGAACAGGTAATTAAAGACCCATTAGATGATTTTTCGTTTTTATCATGCATCGATAGTGGTGTCTCATAACGGGCATCTATTGCAGTAGCCTGGTAAGTGCTTCGTTCCTGAATCCAACCTTCAAAATCAGTAGACGTTATTACATTAGGTGATTGCAAAACAGGATGCGATGGAACCTCAAAAACCACTTCTGCATTTTCTTCTGTTACCCGAGATCCACCACTAATTGTAAATGGATAAGGACCTATTGGCGGCGCTAATCCATTTGTTCCCGTACGGTTGTATTGTACAATTAAATTGCCACCTTGCTCTACATATTTTAGTAACACTTGATACCCCTCATTTAAAAACCCATTTACATTATAAGCCCTAACTCCTGTAACAACCGCGTCAAATCCGGCCAAATATTCGGCGGTACAATTTGCTGCCGTAATTTTTTCTACACGGTATCCAAGTTGCACAAGTGCCTCTTCCGTTAAATCACCAGAACCCGCAATATAGCCCACCCTATTGCCTTTTACACGAATTGGTACATCTACTAATTTAATAAGGTCTTGGGTTAAATAATGCGTATTCGGTATATGATCGTAAGTTATTTTTTGAACATGTTCACTATACGTTTGCGTTCCTGCATTGTTTGTAATGGCAACAGCTGCATGAACTGACGCCACTGGTTTAGCTTGATTATAAAATGCTGCAAGTGGAACTTCGATGGTATTTATTTTTGAATTTTTAAACACCGAATCGATACTTTTTAGATATACTTGCTTGGCTAGCTTTTGATCAAGTAAACGGTACTCAACACTTGCGTCTACCCTTTTGTTTTGATTTGATAATACAGTAAGCTGTAGCGGTGTTGCTTGGTATTTTTTTCCTTTTTCAGAAAGTACATTTGTTAAAACCACAGTAGGCTTTACAACGAGTTCATACGGCGGAATGAGAATAAATGGCTGCACACATTCACCTTTAACAAGGTCTACATATTTATATTGTACAGGCCTGGTCATTGCAAAAACAACGCCCTCAATGTTACAATTAAACTGAACAGATAATGTAGGCTCATTCCATGCCTTTCCTAACACCTGGTTATTTGTAACTTCAAACATGCCATCGGTTTTTTTAGGATCTTGTAACCAGTAGGGTTGAAATTGATTTTTTACAACTACTGGAACTAGGCTTACCGCGAAATTGTAATTTTTATTTTGAACCAATTGTTGTCCAACCTGCTTTTTAAACGCTTGATTTGTTACAACAATATTTTCTAACGTAACGCTAGCAGTAGATCTGTTATTAATAGCACATGTAAAACTAATTGAATCTCCTTGAACTGCTTTTTCTGAAACTGTAAATGCCTCTAAAGACAACCCTGCTGCTGCTTCAATAATTTGTTGCACAGCTTGCAACTTATGAGACTTCCACACCGATTCAGGAAGGGCTTTTATTTGTTTATAAATAGCAACGAGTGAAGGCAGTGATAATGCAGGCTGCAACGGATTGTACGAAGCAATAGCAGCATCAATAGAAGTTGAAATACCTTCGGCATTTTGTCCAAGTCGGGTCCAATTAATAGTTACCCCATCCAACAAATTTTGCGTGGGTGCTTCACCTACAATAGTTGTAAAGTATTCAATAACCTCTCCTTTTCGGCGTGGCCTACCTTCGCCCTGACTTTTATGCATGCTGCGCGCTTCACCACCAATTTCACCATAACTTTTTCCTTCTAGGGCATTATAAACGCCAACATCCATTTTAAATTGATCATTACTTGTTGTATTGGCACCGCCAAAATTAAACGTATTCCACAAGAGCCTTTTTGCCTGCCAAATAGTAACACCGTTTGTGAGCTGCTCCGGAAATTGAGTTGGATCTGCAGCTGCAATAAATGCTTCCCTTGCAATTTGTGCAGATGCACTGTGGTGGCCATGGCCTGCGCGCGCGTCCGGAGGAAAGCGCGCAATAATTACATCAGGCTTATAATTGCGAATCACCCAAACGGCGTCTGCTAAAACTTTTTTTCTGTCCCATACCACTAGCGCTTCATCCATACTTTTACTAAAGCCAAATTCGTAAGCACTTGTAAAATATTGTTCAGCCCCATCAATTTCTCTTGCAGCTAATAATTCTTTGGTTCGAATCATACCAAGTTCTATCCCTTGCTCTGGGCCAATTAAATTTTGACCACCATCGCCTCTTGTTAAACTTAAATACGCTGTTCGGTACATTTTTTCTTTGGCCAAATAAGGTAAAAAGCTATTGTTTTCATCGTCGGGGTGTGCTGCTATATATAAAACAGAACCTAATACTTGCAACTTTCGTAAAGATTGCAAAATAGATGCACTAGACAATACGCCGCCATTATTTTGACTTACTTGTTGCGCAATTAGGTTACTACTAAAAAACTGTAATCCCAATGCTGTAATCAGTGCAAAAAAGTAACATTTTTTCATAGCTGTTAAAACGCCCGGATGGACGGATATTTAAATCATGTACGGTTTGTTAAACAATGCGTGAATGTAGCAAAAAATGGCCCAGATTTAACCAAAAATTGAGTAATTTTCAACCATGAAATCAACAATCTTTACCCTCCTCTTATTTTGCATCTATAGTAGCGTTATAGGGCAATATGAAAATTCTATTGTTGGCCCTTCAAAAGCTGTAAATCCATACCAATATAGTGTTGTTAAATCAGGCACTTTTAACAGAGCCAGTGTTTCAAGTGCACACCCCCTTGCGAGTATGGTGGGCGCCGAAATTATGAAGCAAGGTGGTAATGCTTTTGATGCAACCATTGCAACACAATTTGCACTTGCGGTTGTTTACCCGGGTGCAGGTAATATTGGCGGTGGTGGATTTACACTTGCTAGAAAAAAAGACGGCACCCTAATAGGCATCGATTATAGAGAAGCCGCTCCAGAAAAAGCCAACCGAGATATGTATTTAGATGCAGCAGGAAATGCACAGGACGCACTTTCCCAAAATGGACATTTGGCATCTGGTGTACCGGGGGCAGTGGCAGGTATTTTTGCCACCTACACACATGCCAAACTTCCTTTCGCAGTTCTCATTCAACCTGCAATAGATTTAGCCCGCTATGGTTTTGTAATCACAGAAAAAGAAGCTTCTAGTTTAAACGGAACAAAAAAAGATTTTATACAATATTCAACGAGGCCTTCTGCATTTGTTAAAGAAACAAAATGGAAAGTTGGAGATACACTTATTCAAGTAGCGCTTGCACGTACACTTGCGAGAATTCAAAAAGATGGAGTCAAAGGATTTTATGAAGGTGAAACCGCAGCACTTATTGTTGAAGAAATGAAAAGAGGTGGTGGCATTATTTCGCTAGAAGATTTAAAAAAATATCAAGCAAAATCTAGAACACCTATTGTGTTTAATTACCGCGGATATGATGTCATTAGTTTTGCGCCTCCAAGTAGTGGCGGTATTTTAATTGGTCAGATGCTTAAAATGATAGAACCCTTTAATGTTCAAAAAATGGGTTTTCAAACACCAGCATCGGTACAACTCATGATTGAAGCTGAGCGCCGTGCCTACGCCGATAGAGCGGCGCATATTGGAGATCCTGATTTTTATAAAGTGCCTCAAAAAACACTACTAAGTAGCGCCTATATTAAAAACAGAATGTTAGATTACAAACCGGGCATTGCAGGTTCGAGTGAGCAAACTGGAGCTGGAAATGCACCAACATCTGAAGAAACAACACACTTTAGTGTTATTGATGCAGAAGGAAACATGGTTGCAGTAACTACAACGCTTAATGGAGGTTATGGGAACAGAACAGTAGTAGGCGACGCCGGTTTTATTTTAAACAATGAAATGGATGACTTTAGCGCTAAGCCAGGCAGCCCTAACATGTACGGCGCTATTGGTGGAGAAGCAAACTCCATTGCACCCTACAAGCGCATGCTTAGCTCTATGACGCCAACACTGTTAACAAAAAACAACAAACCATATTTGACGGTGGGCACACCCGGAGGCACTACCATCCCAACATCAGTGTTTCAAACTATTGTAAATCTCGTTGATTTTAATATGAGTTTAGAAGACGCCATTAATAGTCCAAAATTTCATCACCAGTGGCTCCCTGATGATGTAAGCATCGAAAAAACATTTAATGAAAACACTAAGGCTGAACTTGAAAAAATAGGCTACCGTATTAAAAACAGAGGGAGCATTGGTAGAACTGAAGGTATCCTTATTGGGCCAACAGGTAAAAGAATTACAGTTGCAGACAAAAGAGGCGATGACGCTGTAGCCGGTTACTAATCATTGATATCTGAATATTTAAGACGCTGAAAAGAAAATTACAAATATCTAGAAATATTTTACTCGCCATTATTGCGGGTATCTTTTTGATGCTTCTACTTTTAAATACAAGTCCAGTACAAAATTATATAGCGCAAAAAATAACTGCTTCCATTTCAAAAAAAATAGGCACGCAAGTAAGTATTAGAAAAGTATTTATTTCACCATTTAATAAAATAAATATTGAAGGTGTATTAATTCGCGATCAAAATACCGATACCCTCCTATTTGCCAATTTGTGCAAAATAAGAATTACAGATTGGTTTTTTCTGAAAGAAAATGCAACGCTGAGTTATATTGGCATAGAAGATGCTGTAGTTAAAATCAACAGGAAAACAAAAAAATGGAATTACGATTTTATTACAACCTATTTTAATAGTAATGATTCTACTAGCAAAAGTGGTCGTACGCAATACGATATTAAAAAAATTGATCTAAAGTCTATACGGTTCGAACAAAACGACCAGTGGACAGGGTCTTATATGAAAGCTAGTGTTGTTAGCCTAGTAGCTGATTGCAAAAAAATAAATAGTGCAACAGGGTTTATTAAATTAGGAACTATTAGCCTCGATCAACCTTCTTTTGTAATGAAAGTAATTCCTGCTTTACAACCTAAGGGTACCAAAGAAACAAATACGCCGGCTACAAAAACGAATCCACTCAATATCAATGCAGATGAAATCACAATCAACAAAGGGTCACTAGCCATTGATAGTGACTTAGAAAAACCATACCCGAATTTTGACGGCACACACCTTAATTTTTTTAGTATCAACGCTTCTATAAAAAATGTTTTTGTATCAGAAAAAGAAATAAAAGCCGGTATTGCGCTTTCGGCTAAAGAAAGATCCGGCCTTGTAGTAAAAAAATTAAATACCTCCTTTACGTTGAACCCAAACATCATGGAGTTTGCTAATTTAGACCTTCAAACCAACAGGTCGCGTATTGGCAACTACTATGCCATGAAGTTTAAAAACTTTGATCAAGACTTTAGCAACTACATTTCCAACGTTGTAATGATTGCAAATATCAAAGAGTCCACTGTCCACACAGACGATATTGCATTTTTTGCCCCTGCCATGTCTATGTTTAAAACAAAGGCACTCCTTTCTGGTAATTACAAAGGCACTGTTGAAGATTTCACAGTCAATCAGCTTCAATTAAGAACTGGAACTAACAGTGTTTTGACAGGCACCTTTTCGATGAAAGGTTTACCAGCAATAGAAACCACACAAATTACTTTAGAACAAGGTTTTGCGCAAAGCAACTACAAAGACCTGGCCCAGTTTATTCCAACCATTCAAAATATTAAAAGTCCAAACATTGCTGCGCTAGGAACCGTGTTATACCGCGGTGATTTTAGGGGTACTGCCTTTGACTTTGTAACCAAAGGGGTGTTTAGTACCGCACTCGGGGGTATTAATACAGATATTAATTTAAAACTTCCCCAAAAAGGAGAAGCCAGTTACAAAGGGAGCCTAGAAACTATTGCATTTAATTTGGGAAAATTCACGAACAATACCGATTTAGGCGCTATAGATTTTAAAGGAAGTATCGAAGGCAGTAGCTTTGATATTGAAAAATTAAAAACAAGCATTAGTGGGGACATAAGAGCTATTGAGTACAAAAAATACAATTATAAAAGCATCGTAACAAACGGCACTTTTCAGAAAAAATATTTTAGTGGTGATATTATCATCAACGACCCTAACTTAAATTTCACGAGCTCTGTAGAAATAAATTTCAATCAAAACATACCCGCTTTTAATATTGTAGGTGACTTAGCTTATTCAAATTTAAAAGCCCTTAAGCTATATCCTACTTTTATTGAGGTAACGGGGTTACTAGACGCTAACTTTACAGGCAGTAATTTAGATAACTTTATAGGGAATGCTAAATTTTTAAACGCAAATATTAATGACTCAACAACGAAGTTGAATTTTGATTCACTAGCGGTTCAGTCATCTATGGTTGGAAAAGAAAAATTAATTACGTTAAAAAGCAACGACTTTAATGCAAGTATTAACGGGCAATTTAATGTTGCCGACCTACCAAAAAGCATTCAATCTTTTTTACACCACTACTACCCTAATTATATTGAAGCACCCGGCAAACTCAGTGCAGATCAAAACTTTACCATTAAAGCAAACGCCAACTATATAGACCCCTATGTGAGTTTGTACAACAAAAAATGGAGCGGCTTTAATGATTTGTCATTTGAAGGTACCATAAACACCAAAACCTATCAATTAAGCGCAACAGCCAATATACCATACGGTAAAATCGATGACTATGCTATCACTGGTGCTAGCATTCAAGCCAAGGGCGACAAGAACAACCTAACCTTACTGACCAATATTGACAATTTTGGTATTGGAGATAGTATTCGTTTCCCTAATTCTATCATTTCTATAGATTCAAAAAACGACAAATCAATTGTTCAAGTAAAAACAAGCGCATCTAGCAATTTAAATGACGCCAATTTAGAAGCAGAAGTATATACGCTGCAAGATGGCGTTCGCATTCAATGGAAGCCATCTAATTTTACCCTGAACAATAAAAAATGGACCCTCGAAAAAGAAGGCGAACTGGTACTTCGCAAAAACTTCGTGCACGCAAGTAATGTAAAATTTGTACAAGGTACCCAAGAAATATTAATACAAACAGAGGAGGAAGACGGAGGAAATACAAATCAATTAAATATAAAGCTTAATAATCTTGTAATTGGCGATATTACAAATTTGATGATTCAACAACCACGATTTGAAGGTATTGCCAATGGAAATATTACACTAAAAAACATTTTTTCTGATTTAAAAGCAGATGCAAGAATTAATACCAGTCAACTACGGGTTGACAATGACTCGGTAGGGCTTGTAAATATCAATGCAGGTTACGATGCAAAAACAGGCAACCTCCCGTTTTTAGTAGTATCCGATAACAAAGATTATAAAATACGCGCAAACGGATTCTACAACCTATCAGATAGCTCCCAGCAACCACTTTACACAAATATTCAATTGAGCAATACCCGCATCAATTTTGTAGAACAGTTTTTAACAGGTATTTTTTCTGATGTAGATGGACGTGCTACAGGACAGCTAAGCATACAAGGTAACCCAACAAGCCCAACGCTATTAGGTGATGTACTCGTACAAGATGCAACCTTAAAAGTTGATTACACACAAGTTGATTACAAAATTGACAGCTTACGTATTCAATTTTTAGATGACGGAATTGACTTTGGAAAGTTTACTGTAAAAGACAAATACAATAACAAAGCAACTGGTTCTGGTAAACTCTATGAAAAGCAGTTTGAAAACATGGCTTTTGATTTTGATATTAATACCAATAATTTGCTTCTCATAGATACCAAGGCAAAAGACAATTCAATCTTTTATGGCAAAGCAATAGGCAAGGCTAACTTTAGCTTTAAAGGGCCTTCAACAAATGCGAAAATTACACTTGTAGCAGAATCTACAGATAGTTCACACATTGTTTTACCCAACGCCGTATCTAAAGAAACGGCAAGCGCAGATTTTATTTCCTATAAAAAGTACGGTACCGAAATTCAAACAGAAAATAAAAATTCCGATTTTAATTTACTCGTAGATCTGGATATAACAGCCAATAACAAAGCGGAAATTGATGTTATTTTAGACGACATATCTGGCGATATTATTAAAGCAAACGGAAGTGGCCGTTTAAAAATTAGATCTGGTACTACAGAGCCACTTACTATTAGAGGGCGCTACAATATTGACAAAGGAAATTATGATTTTAGCTTTCAGTCGATTATTAAAAAGCCATTTGAACTGATTCCCAATAAAGGAAATTATATCGAATGGACTGGCGACCCCAACAAAGCAAATATTAAAATTGATGCACAGTATACCGCAGAGCAAGTTGCCTTATATGATTTAGTAGGTAATTTAAATATGAGTGGTGCTGTTAAAGGATACCGTGGCCCTGTATATGTAGTTGCGCAGCTTAGGGATAAATTAACAAAGCCTACAATCAGCTTTAAATTAGATTTTCCACAAGGGAGTCCTATCAAAACAGACAATGAACTAGTACAATATTTAACGAGGCTAGAGCAAGACGACAATGAAATTCTAAAACAGGTTTCATTTTTAATTGTATTTAATTCCTTTGCCCCACCTACCATTGGAAATGGAGGAAACGGCAACAACAATACCATGTTTGCAACGATTGGCGTAAATACACTTTCTCAGATACTAACCAAAGAGATCAACAAAATGTTCTCCAATATGCTTTACAAGCTTACTGGTGACAAGAGTTTGAGGTTTGATGTAGGCACATCGTTATACAGTAATGCCGATCTTTTAGGGGCCGCTTCCGGCATCAATACAAATGCCTCAAATACTGGCATTAACAGATCACGCGTAAATTTTAAAGTAGGTAAAAGCTTTTTTGAAGATAAAATTGTAGTGACGTTTGGTGGCGACTTAGATTTTAACTTGAGTAATTCGTCAAGTGTTAAAAATGGCAACTTGCAATGGCTTCCCGATTTAAATATAGAATTCATTCTTACCCAAGACCGTAAATTAAGGGCTATTCTATTTAATAAAAACAGCCTAGACATCAGTGGATCTAGCTTTGGAAGACGCAACCGTTTTGGTGCCAGTATTTCCTATAGAAGAGATTTTGAAAGGCTATTCTAATATTTTTGCTTCAATACAGGCATTGGTAATTTGATACAATCATGCATGCGGTAAACAGCAAAATGCCTAACCACAACCCCACTCCTTTTTTGATCAATCACAACGGGCGTATCAATAGTTTTAAAATATTGTCCATACGCTTCTGTAACATTAAATGGCACATTAGAAGGCACTATACAATATGCATCGGCGCCAAGTACGAATGCAGGACGCATTTCATTTAACCAGGCAAACTTATGGATATCTTGAAGTGGACCCATGCCAATAAGTGGCAGTCCGGTTGTACGAGACGTATAAAATTCTAAATGACCAGCCGGGAACCATTTGCCTACAATAATGGAAGGTGCTTTGCCCATCACATAACTAGATTGATCCTGAGCAACTAAGGTTTTAAAAGCGGCACTAAAATCTTTCCATCCACTCAAATCTAACGTAGGGCAATACTCTCCTAAATTATTTTGTTGTTGACTACCAAAATTACCTGGATATTTTTGCACAAGAATTACTAGCAATAATAAAATTGAAAAAACTAAAGCGAACGCAGCTCTTACCAAATAAACCGTCCAACCCACTTTTTTTTGATCCATATAAATACCAGCAAGTATCATTAATGGAATAAATGCAGGACCCGACCAGTGTGGTAATGTAGGATTAAAAAGGGCTACCATCCAAAAAATTAAAATAAGCGGCACACTCATCCACAATAACCAGCGGCCACTATTTTTTTGTTGGAACGATATTTTTTTAATGGCTACAACAGCTACTGTCATTAAAATATACACGAATGGATTCTGGTATAAAACCTCTCCTATAAGTTCAGTTGTAAAACTAGCTACATCAATACCAGTATGTGTTACACGCTCCGAATGAAAACGGTAGGTAATAAAATCATACACAACATTCCAATATAAAATAGGTGCAAGACAAATTAGTGTAATGCTTACCGCTACTATAAACGACCCACTAAATAGTTGCTTTGGGTTTGTAAATAATAAATACGCACCAAAGCCAGCCCATAAAAATAAACCATGCACTTTAGAGAGCGTGGCCAGTCCAATAAGTAACCCGAGTAAAATCCAATAGCCTATTTGCTTTTCTTTATTTGCAAATAGTAGTAGCGACATGACATACAATGAAGCTGTCCAAAATAATAGTTGCGCACTATCTGGTAAAATAAAAAAGCCGGCAATAAAACCCGTGTACACCCCTGCTTGATACAGCATGGCTGCATAAAAGCCCGCTCTTTCATTTGACAAAACTGAAGTTGTTTTAAAAATAAAATAACAACCTACACTAGCAGTAATAATAGGACCTAAACGCATACTGAGTTCAGATACCCAGTGCATATTAAGTGTGGATGCACGAATTAAAAAACCTACAAGTGGCGGATGGTCAAAATGATTGAAATCTAGCTGTAGCGCATAAGTCCAGTAATAGACTTCGTCATTTCCGAGTTCTAAAAATGGAGCTGCAAATATTTTAGCACAGGCAGCAAAAAAAATAAGTAGGTATACTTTTTGAGAATAAGTCTTTAACATAGTTAAGACAATTAAGCGCCCTTATTAACAAACCATTCAACTGCTAATTGATACCCCTTTAATCCAAGTCCAACAATGGAACCAGCTGCTTTTGCAGAAACATGCGAGATTTTTCTAAAATCTTCTCTTGCATGTACATTACTAATATGTACTTCAACAACAGGTGTTGTAATAGCAGCCACGGCATCGCCAATCGCTACAGAAGTATGGGTATAACCACCTGGATTAAATATAATACCAGTAGCCGTAAAACCAACACGCTGTAATTCGTTGATGAGTTCACCTTCTACATTGGACTGAAAATATTCGAAATCAATATTTGAATATTGAGCCACGAGCGCATGGTACCAATCATCAAAAGAAGCAGTGCCATATACTTCTGGCTCTCTCTTACCCAATAAATTTAAATTGGGGCCATTGATGATTACAAGTTTCATACTATGCTTGTGCTTTTATTAATTGAATGAAATCGTCAAACAAATAACGGCTATCATGCGGACCTGGCGTGCTTTCGGGGTGATATTGCACACTAAATGCAGGCTTGTTTTTTAAACGAATACCTTCTATAGAATTGTCGTTTAAATTAACGTGCGTTACTTCTACATTAGGATGATTTTTTACCGCTTCAGGATCTACACCAAAACCATGGTTTTGCGTAGTTATTTCACACTGACCCGTAATAATATTTTTTACCGGATGATTGAGTCCTCTATGTCCGTGGTGCATTTTAAATGTAGGTATGTCATTAGCAAGCGCTAGTAACTGATGGCCTAAACAAATACCAAACACGGGCTTTTGTTCTTCTAAAACTTCTTTAACAGTAGTGATCGCATAATCCATAGAAGCAGGATCACCAGGACCATTAGAAATAAAATATCCAGAAGGATTAAATTCTTTTAAACGACTTAATGGTGTTTTTGCAGGATGCACTCTAACATGCACGCCCCTATCCACCAAGCATTGTAAAATATGTTTTTTAACACCAAAATCTAAAACCGCTACTTTAATAGCAGCATTAGCATCACCCATTTCATATTCAGATTGGGTGCTTACAGTGCTCGCTAATTCTAAACCATCCATACTAGGCACGGTGGCTAATTTCTTTTTCAACGAGTCAATATCTAAATCATCAGAAGAAATGATGCAGTTCATAGCACCCTTTTCTCTAATGTGCGCAACAAGTGCACGTGTATCTAAATTATCAATGGCTACTAAATTATTGTCTACCAAATACGTGTTTAAATCACCATTGGCAAGAAGTCTACTAAACTGCTCTTCTAAATTACGTGCAATAAGACCTCTAATTTTTACAGTACTACTTTCTACGTCGGTATCTTTTACGCCATAGTTACCTATGTGCACATTGTTCATGATTAGAACCTGACCCGTGTAACTAGGGTCTGTAAAAACCTCTTGGTAACCTGTCATTCCGGTATTGAAACAAATTTCTCCAGTGGTAGTGCCTATTTTACCAAAAGCATAACCATGAAATACGTGTCCGTCAGCGAGAATTAAGATTGCGGGCTTTTTGGCTTGAAGCGTCATTGTAATACTAGTTTTCGGTTTGTTTGATGGTACAAAAAAAGTTCAATTCTCTTGTATCTCCTTATTTTTTTTTACACATAAAAAAAGGCAAGACTAAAGCCTTGCCTTTTATATAATATTACCGTTTCAAATTATTCAGCTGCTTTATCAGTTGAAGAATCTGCGGTTGGTTCTACTGCGGTTTCAGCTACTGGTGTTTCAGCTACCACTTCTGCTTCAGCAACATCCGCTTTTTTGGTTGTTGCACGGCTACGACGTGTTTTTTTAGCTGGCTCAGCTGCTGCATTAACTGAGTTACCATAGATTTCGTTGAAATCTACTAGTTCAATCATTGCTTTTTCTGCGTTATCCCCCGGACGAATGCCCAACTTAAGGATACGTGTATAACCACCCGGACGACCTGCTACTTTAGGACCAACTACTGTAAATAGTTCTTTTACAGATTCTTTGTCTTGTAGGTAACTAAAAACAACTCTATGCTGGTGCATGATTGTTTCTTTGTCATCGCTCTTTTTAGTTTTAGTAATTAACGGCTCAACGTATGTTCTTAAAGCTTTAGCTTTTGCTAAAGTAGTAACAATACGCTTGTGCGTAATTAACTGGCTAGCCAAGTTGGCTAACAATGCTTCCCTATGTGCTTTTTTACGGCCTAGGTTGTTGATTTTGTCTCCGTGACGCATGACTTTTGTTTTAATCCTTACACCGTGTCAGGAATTGTAAGGCGTGAATAATGGGCTATGCCCTTTTATTAATTATCTAGGTTATCTAAACCTAATTTACCTAAATCCATACCAAAGCTTAGGCCTCTTTCTGTTAACACTTGCTCAATTTCAGACAATGACTTTTGACCAAAGTTTCTGAATTTCATAAGGTCTTCTTGCTCGTATTGAACAAGTTCACTTAAGCTATTGATTTTAGCTGCTTTCAAACAGTTAAATGCACGTACAGAAAGATCTAAATCTTCAAGTGGTGTTTTAAGCACTTTACGTAATTGTAATACATGCTCGTCCACTACATCTTCTTTCTTATCTTCTTTATTATCAAAAGTGATGTTTTCATCAGTGATGATCATAAGGTGTTGGATAAGAATGCGAGAAGCTTGCTTTACAGCATCTTCTGGATGAATGGTTCCATCGGTAGCTACGTCTAAAATTAATTTTTCGTAGTCAGTTCTTTGTTCTACACGGTAGTTTTCAATTGCGTATTTAACGTTTTTGATTGGCGTGTGAATAGAATCGATTGCGATGTATCCGAAAGGAGCATCTTTAACTTTATTTTCTTCTGCAGGGATATAACCACGACCTTTTGAAATCGTTAATTCGATATCCATTTTAGAAGTTGTATCCATGGTGCAAATGCTCAACTCAGGATTCATAACCTGAAAATGTTGAGATAATTCACCAATCATACCTGCATTAAATTCGGTACGACCTTTGATAGATAAGTTGATTTTTTCTGTTGCAACTTCATGGTCAACATTTTTCTTGAAACGAACTTGCTTCAAGTTTAATATGATTTCAGTTACATCTTCTGTAATACCTTTGATTGTAGCAAACTCGTGGTCTACACCTTCGATTTTGATACCTACAATTGCATATCCTTCCAGTGAGCTAAGTAATACTCTGCGTAAGGCATTACCGATTGTTAAACCAAAGCCTGGTTCTAAAGGACGGAATTCAAATTGTCCGTCAAACTCTGTTGCTTTTTGTAGAACAATTTTGTCTGGTTTTTGAAAGCTTAATATGGCCATATTAAAACTTGTTTTTTATTAGTTTGTCCGGGTCAATATTGAAACCGGAAATTGGATTTTAGTACGTATTATTTAGAGTACAATTCTACGATTAGTTGCTCCTTAATGTTTTCAGGTACATTCTCTCTTTCTGGGAAAGTGATGAAGGTTCCTTTCTTTTCATTTTCGTTCCAATCTAACCAACCGAACTTAGGATTTTTACCGCGGCTCTTGCTAGTTAATGCAGAATTATGAGCACTTTTTGGACGGTAACCAATCACATCACCTGGCCTACATGTGTAAGAAGGAACGTTCATGATTTCGCCGTTTACAGTTACGTGCTTGTGGTTAACCAACTGACGTGCTTCTGGACGACTAGCTGTTAAACCCATACGGAAAACTGTGTTATCTAAACGAGCTTCTAATAATTTGATCAAGTTTTCACCAGTAACACCTTTTAAGCGTGCTGCTTCTTCAAATGTTTTACGGAATTGGCGCTCTAATACACCATAAGTATATTTCGCTTTTTGCTTTTCGCGTAATTGAAGTGCGTACTCACCTAAGCTTTTACGCTTACGTGCTGCGCCGTGTTGACCTGGAGGGTTGCTGTTTTTTCCCAACCATTTGCCATTTCCGAGGATTGGCTCTCCAAAGATTCTGGAGATTTTTGTTTTTGGACCTGTATAACGTGCCATTTTTTTAAACGCAATTTTTTAGAGGCTGCGGACCTTTTTTGTGATTTTTTAATGACGATGTATCATTGTTAAAAATCTAAAATGAATGATACACCCTGTATAATAAAATAATTAAACTCTTCTTTGTTTTGGAGGACGACAACCGTTGTGTGGCATTGGCGTTACGTCTTTAATAGAAGTTACTTCGATACCTGATTGTGCGATAGAACGGATAGCACCTTCACGGCCAGAACCTGGTCCTTTAACAAATACGTCAACACGCTTAAGACCTGCGTCAGAAGCTACTTTAGCAGCATCAGCAGCAGCCATTTGAGCGGCGTATGGTGTATTCTTTTTTGAACCCCTAAAGCCCATTTTACCAGCACTGCTCCAGCTAATTACTTGACCAGTTTTGTTGGTAAAACTAATGATGATGTTGTTGAATGTTGCAGAGATACGTACTTCACCAGTAGCGTCTACTTTTACAACTCTTTTTTTGGCAGCAGCTTTTGCACTGTTCTGCGCTTTTTGTGGTTTAGCCATTTTTGTTTTTTGAGGTAGTCTTTAAAAAATAACCCTAGGGTTAACCGGGGTACCAAGTGCTTCTCCTGCTATCCTAATTACTACAATTAGGCGGCGATCCGATAGCTTTTGGGTTTGTATATTAAAAATGGTAAAAGCGGTTGATGAACCGCTCTTACCAAATTAATTATTTTTTAGGTGCCTTTTTCTTACCAGCAACTGTCTTACGCTTACCTTTTCTGGTACGGCTGTTTGTTTTAGTACGTTGGCCACGAACAGGTAACCCTTTTCTGTGACGAAGACCACGGTAACAAGCGATGTCTAACAAACGCTTAATACTCATAGAAACTTCACTACGTAAAGCACCTTCTACTTTAAACTCAGTGTTGATGATGTTACGAATAGCAGTTTGTTCTTCATCATTCCAAGTATTTACTTTTTTATTAAAGTCAATACCTGCTTTGGTTAAGATATACTGTGCAGTTGAACGACCAATACCAAAAATATAGGTCAGACCAATTTCGCCTCTTTTGTTTTTTGGTAAGTCAATACCGGCAATACGAGCCATATGCTTTTTTTAGATTTTATTTTACTGTTTGTAGTTACTGATTGAAAAAACAATTGGGTGCAAATGCGCACCACCACTGGTTTTATCCTTGACGTTGCTTAAAGCGAGGATTCTTTTTGTTGATTACAAAAAGTTTACCCTTGCGCTTGACAATCTTGCAATCTGCACTACGCTTTTTGATTGAAGCTCTAACTTTCATCTCTTTAGTTTTAGTCTGGTTGTTATTCGGTTTATCCTACCCGGTTATTTGTACCTAAAAATAATCCGACCCCTACTTAAATCGTATGGACTCATCTCAACGCCGACTTTATCGCCAGGTAAAATTCTGATGTAGTGCATCCTCATTTTTCCTGAGATGGTAGCCAATATTTCGTGGCCATTTTCTAGCTTAACCCTGAACATAGCATTGCTCAGTGCTTCTAGAATAACTCCATCTTGTTTGATCAACGGTTGTTTAGACATACAATTTTTGGGGCTGCAAAGATATTAGAATGCAACCGAAATACGAAGAAAACGGGGAAAAATTTACAGAATTTGTCAAAAATTACGTAACTCCTTGATTTTCAATGTATAATTTGGCTATTTGAAAATGGTGGCTAGCTTGCTTGACAGTTCCTCCCCCCTAATATTCTTGGCAATGATCTTGCCAGCAGGGTCAACAAGGAAGTTTTGCGGAATTGCTTGAATACCATATTGTTTAGCAACTTGATTGTCCCAATACTTTAAATCTGAAACCTGTGTCCAAGTTAATTGATCGTCATGAATGGCTTTTATCCATTTGTCTTTAGCGCCTGGTTGGTCTAAACTAACACCTAAAACGGTAAATCCTTTAGCGTTGTATGTTTGAAAAGCTTTTACCACATTTGGATTTTCTTGACGGCAAGGACCGCACCAGCTCGCCCAAAAGTCAATGAGCACATATTTGCCTTTAAAGCTAGCCAATGAAACTGGCACATCTAAAGTGTCGTTTTGGGTAAAATTCATAGCCATCGCACCTACCGCTGTTTTTTTAGCAGTTACTATTTTTTCCGCAAAAGCCTTTCCACTTGGGGTGGCGCGGGCAGGTTCAGACAAAGCTTTGTAAATAGGCTCCACTACCTCTGGATTGATATCCCAACCAGCCATCTGACCTAGCGCATACATCGCAATGGGAGAATTATTGTTGGTTGCTAAATAACCCTTGTATACTTCTTTCATCTCGGCATCAAGTGCATCAAATGTGGCATCGAGTGTTTTCATTTTTGCAGAGTCTTTAGCTTGGTAGGCAGCGCTATAAGCTTTACTAGCCCCTTGCATTTTATCATTTACTGGCTTTGTTTTTTCAGTCAATGTCAAAAAAGCATCATGTGCTGTAGAACCCTTCACTTTAACATTGCTAAAGGAATCTACAGAACTTACCTGAATGGCACCAGGTGCTACAAATACAGATGCATAGTCGCGAGGTTGAACCATTTTAATAGGCTTTCCTTCTGCATCATTTTTATAACGTACAAAAATGGTCACCATTAAAGGTTCCGCTATTTTGCCAGAGAAACTATATTTTCCATCTGTAGGAGCAACACTATCTCTTACGGATACACCGTCGGCTCTATAAGAATAATATACCTTATTAACTGGTAGTGTTATGTTTTGAAGGGTACCGCTAACGGTAAAATTTTGGGCTTCTTGTGCATTTGCAGCAAATGATGCAAGCACCAATAAAGCGAGTACTAATTTTTTCATGGTTTATTTTTTCGATTACGATATGGTAACGAATATACAAAAGCCTTTACAAGAATAAAAATTAGGTTCACGCATGCCAATATTGAGTAGTTTGCGCGCGGATAACATCGATACATGAAACGGATAGGCCTTATTTCAGATACCCACAGCTATTTAGACCCCAAAGTAGCGCATCATTTTGCCGATTGCGACGAAATCTGGCATGCTGGAGATTTTGGAAGCTATGAGGTAGCAAAGGAACTTCGGGCTATAAAGCCACTTCGTGGGGTTTATGGTAATATTGACGGTCAAGATATTAGATCCGAATTTCCCGAGTGCTTACAGTTTGAGATTGAAGGTGTAAAGGTTATGCTATTTCATATTGGTGGCTACCCGCCTAATTATAATAAAGTAACAAAGCCAATCATTGCCGCCTATAAACCGCAGCTATTTATTAGTGGTCATAGCCATATACTAAAAGTAATCTACGACCCTGCAATGGCTTGCTTACACATCAATCCGGGAGCAGCTGGTAAGCAGGGTTGGCATAAAGTTAAAACCCTCATCAAAATAGATATTGATGGTACAGACATTAAAAACTGTCAAATTATTGAATTAGAAACAAGGGTGTAAAAGGCCATTAAAAAATTACATGCCCGGAAACAATGGACGCGCAATTTCAATACCTCTAAACGGCCAAGGCACTCCCGCTAAAATTAATACGAGCGCAACCACAAAAAAGTAAAACGCTTTTTTATACTTGGTGGTACTATCTACATTCTTTTTTGCGACGCCATGTGCAAGTGTTAAAAAAACAATCGCTGCAATCATGGTTACTGGATGCTCCACCCAATAAAAACGGAAAAATTTATCTTTCATTACAGAAGTGCCTGCGGCTAACTCTGAGGTAAAAATACCAATACGACCTGCTAGTACTTGATAGAGACCTAATAACAAAGTGATATGCCCAGCTATCATGGTAAAGAGCCAGGTTTGTTTATCTGCTGCGTCAAACTCTTTTTTTGACTGCCAACCCGTATATGCTTTTACAATAGAAACGAGTAGTAAAACAAGAATAATCCAACGCAATAAATTATGTAAATGTAAAAGTCCGGTTGCCATAGTATTTGATTTTTATAATGCTAATATAGTTGATTTGGGTTTATTCAACCCAGTCTGCTACAAACAAATTGGTATCTCTTGTGCCGCCATTGTTTCGATTAGAAGCAAAAATTATTTTTTTACCATCAGGGCTAAACATTGGAAATGCGTCAAAGCCTTTGTCTCTACTAATTTTTTCGAGACCCTTCCCTTCCAAGTCAATGAGGTACATGTTAAAAGGAAATCCTCTTTTGTATTCTTGGTTGCTACAAAAAATAATATGCTTACCATCAGGTGTAAAATTAGGTGCCCAATTGGCCTGGCCTAATGCAGTAATTTGTTTGGCATTGGAGCCATCTGCATTTGCAACAAACACTTCCATATTGGTTGGCGCCACCATACCTTCTGCTAATAATTCTTTGTATTCTTTGATAGCTTCCGGTGTTTTGGGTCTACTAGCACGCCAAACAATTTTTGTTCCGTCGGGGCTAAACCATGCCCCGCCATCATACCCTAATTCATTGGTTACGCGCATTTCTTTTCCCGATTTTAAATCCATTACATAGAGTTCTAAATCTCCACTTTTATCAGAACAATAAATCATTTTTTTACCATCTGGAGATACGGTTGCTTCTGCGTCATATCCTTTAGCACTCGTAATTTGTTTTACAATTTTACCCGACATGTCTGCCATAAAAATGTCGTAACTATTATAGAGTGGCCAAATATATTTATTCCCATATTTTGATCTGTCAGGAACTGGCGGACAAGTATCTGCACCTAAATGAGTAGATGCATAAATAATATGTTTACCATCAGGCAAAAAATAGGCACAGGTAGACCTACCCTTTCCAGTACCAATCATTTTTGGTGTAAATTTTTGCGCATCCGTTACAGGAACTTTAGCAACAAATATTTGATCACAAAAAATACCTTCTTTTGGATTTGTTTTTTGAAACACAATAGACTTTCCATCATAACTCCAATATGCTTCTGCATTGTCGCCACCAAAGGTTAATTGCCTTACATTTTTAAAATATTTTTCGCCGGCAAAATGCACCGAGTCTTGGGTCGCATACTGTGCAAATACGGGTGTAGCTAACACCACAAAAAGCAATAAATAAATGATGTATTTAAATTTCATAGTATTGAGTTAAGAAGTTGCAAAAGTAAGTATGTTTCAATGTTTTTATGTCAGTGTTGTGTCAGGAGATTGAAAAAATGACGTTATTTTGATGATGCGCCCAATTCTACTATTAATATGCCTCATCACACTATATGCCTGTAACAACAATCAGGACAATACAATCCCTACAAAGGCGTCGAACCCATATCCAAGTTATGTAACTGATTTATTAAATGAAATAGATCGTTTTCCTGACAGCACCGAACTTCGCGTCCAACTTATAGATACCATGGATAGCCTATTTTTAATCAAAGAGGCCATTGTACAAATGGACTCACTAATAGTTAGAGACCCAGGTAACTATGGCAATTGGTTTAGAAAAGGTGAATTAGCTATCCGAATGGCTGATACTACCCTTGCCATTCAAAGTTTTTCGACAGCAGCAAAAATCTATGCCAACCCTGATGTTCTACTCACACTTGCTAATTTATATGCTGCTCAAAAAAACAAAATAGCACTTGAATTGTGCAACAACATCATTGCACAAAAACCAGACAGGACCTACATTGCACATAGCTACTATATTATGGGACTCTATTTTGGAAACACGGGTAAAACAAAAAATGCGATCGACAATTTTAACAGCTGCATTCAAAATAATTATTTTTATATAGACGCTTACATGGAAATAGGCTGGATTTATTTTGACCAACAAAAATATGACAAAGCAAAAGGGGTTTTTGAAACAGCGGTTGCCATAAAAGCCACTGAAGCAGCGCCACATTATTGGCAAGCCAAATGCCTCGAAAAATTAGGGCAACCACAAGCGGCACTGAACGCCTACCAACTTGCTTTAAATTTAGACAGCAGTTTAGGTGAAGCCGCCGAGGCAATTTCTAGAATAAAAGCTGCAAAAAAGTAGCCCGGTTGCTTAAAAAAGCAGAAATTTGCACAAAACCTACCTATGCCAATCATTGCTCCATCATTATTAAGTGCCAATTTTTTAGCCCTTCAAAAAGATTGTGATATGCTTAATAACAGTGAAGCCGAATGGTTTCACCTCGATGTTATGGATGGCAGGTTTGTCCCTAACATTAGTTTTGGACTTCCTATTATAGAGCAAATCAGAAAAGCGACTTCTAAAATTTGCGACGTGCATGTTATGATTTTGGAGCCAGAAAAATATGCAGAAGCTTTTAAAAAAGCAGGTGCCGATATTTATACCGTTCATATAGAGGCTTGTCCGCACCTTCACAGAAATTTACAACAAGCTAAGCAACTTGGCATGAAAGCCGGTGTGGCACTTAATCCGCACACACCTATTCAAACGCTGGTTGACGTGATACAAGATATCGATGTAGTATGTTTAATGAGTGTGAATCCTGGATTTGGTGGTCAACAATTTATTCCACAAACCATTCAAAAAATTGTTGAATTAAAAGCACTGATCACTCAAAAGAATACAAACACCCTGATTCAAATAGATGGTGGCGTTACACTTACAAACGCACCTCAAATTTTAGCTGCTGGTGCAGATGTTCTTGTTGCAGGAAATACCGTTTTTAAGTCGGAAAATCCTACAAAAACAATTGCAGCACTGAAAGCACTATAATTTTTGGGGCTAAAAAAAATATTCACAATTTGTTCATAAATAAGGCTTGGAAAAGTGGTGTCCAATAAGTTAAATTTGATTAACCACCTCACTAAAACCAAGCAAGTTGACAGAAACAATCATCAACCTCGACTCCGTAAATCCCATCGAATTTTTTGGCGTAAACAACGGAAAACTAGACGTTTTAAAAAAGAAATTTCCACTACTAAAAATTTTATCGCGTGGCACCCAACTCAAATTAAGTGGAGCACCAGAACAGATAGATACTGCAGTAGAAAAAGTAAATTTAGTGTTGCAATATTTAGAGCGCAATGGACACTTAAGTGAAGATTATTTCGAGCAAATTTTAGGCGGGGATGACGTAGAAACGACCGACAACTTTGCAGATAAAAACCCAAATGATATATTGGTTTTTGGACCCAACGGAAAAACGGTTAGGGCTAGAACAATAAACCAAAAAAAGATGGTAGCTGCCGCCGATAAAAACGATATTGTTTTTGCAATCGGACCAGCCGGAACGGGTAAAACATATACTGCAGTTGCACTTGCTGTGCGTGCATTAAAAAACAAACAGGTTAAAAAAATAATTTTAACCCGCCCTGCAGTTGAAGCAGGTGAAAACTTAGGTTTTTTGCCCGGCGATTTAAAAGAAAAAATCGATCCGTATTTACGTCCTTTGTATGATGCACTTGATGACATGATTCCTGCCGAAAAATTAGGATATTACATGACAACTAGAACCATCGAAATTGCGCCACTCGCTTACATGCGTGGAAGAACACTCGATAATGCTTTTATTATTTTGGATGAAGCGCAAAACACAAATGATTTACAATTAAAAATGTTTTTGACGCGCATTGGCGCGAGCGCAAAAGCAATTATTACGGGCGATCCTACCCAAATAGATTTGCCACGTAATATGCGTAGCGGTCTTGAAAAAGCCAGCCGAATTTTACAAAATATTGAAGGAATTTCTCATATTGCCCTCTCCGAAGAGGACGTGGTTAGGCATAAATTGGTGAAAGCCATTATCAAGGCCTACAACAAAGAACAGGAGAATGAGGAAGAATCATATGGTAAAAGATAGCCCCAAACCCCTCAAAAAGGGTTTTTTTTCAAAAAAAAGGCGTTTTTTACCTAAAAAGTGTCCATTTGTTAATACTCTGTTGAAATTAGTAGCGGAATATTCGTTTTCTTTGCAGCTGAAAAATCAAACTTATGCTTAGTAAAAAACTCTTGCAATTTGTACTTGCGGTATTAATCCTACCAGCATTTGCACTAGCACAGAATACCACCAGTAGCCTGAGTGGTTCTGTAAAAACAAATACCGGTGAGGTATTAGTTGGCGCAACCGTAACAGCAACCCATGAGCCTACCGGTACAACCTACCGTGTACAGAGCCGTGCAGGTGGCCGTTTTGACATCAGCAATATGAACCCTGGTGGTCCATACATCGTTGAAGTATCTTTCTTAAATTATGCAAACGAAAAAAAGACCGACCTCTACCTTAGCTTAGGTGATGTTTTAAAAGTTGATTTCGCGCTTGCCTCTAAAGTAAATAACCTCGGAAACGTAACAGTTAGCACTTTACGTAAGACTACTGAAACTTCTGGTAAAGGTGGTGCTGAAACAACAATTGGTCGTGATAAAATGGCGAACTTACCTACAGTAGGTCGTAACATTTACGATTACTTACGTGCAGTTCCTCAAGCTAAATTGGTAAACGGTTCTGAAGGTGCTGTATCTATTGCAGGCCAAAACAACCGTTACAACGCATTCTATGTGGATGGTGCGATCAACAATGACGTATTTGGTTTATCAGCTTCTGGTACCAATGGTGGTCAAGCTGCTATCGCTCCCCTTTCAATTGATGCGATTGATCAGTTCCAAGTTGTTATCTCTCCATTTGATGCATCACTAGGTAACTTTACAGGTGGTGGTATCAATGCGATCACTAGATCAGGTACCAACAAAACTTCTGCTTCAGTATACTACTTCTTACAAAACCAAGATTTAGCTGGTAAAACACCAACTGGTCTAAAAGAAAATGCAGTAAGACTTAATAACTTCAGCAAAAAAACCTACGGTTTTAGACTTGGTGGAGCTATTACAAAAAATAAATTATTTTACTTTGTAAACGTTGATTTACAAAGAGATCTTCGTCCTCAACCATTTGACTTTAGTCAATACAACGGTAATACAAAAGACATCAACGTTTTAAATAGTTTAGCGGCTACTTTAAAGTCTAGCTATAACTATGATGCTGGTGGATTTTTAGACAACACTGAAGAAGTAAATGCAGATCGTATCACTGCAAGACTTGATTGGAATATCAATGACAGACACAAGTTATCTTTGTCAAACAGATATACAAAAGGTGAGCGTTTAAATACCTCTACTTCAAGTTCTGGAACCATTAACTTTTATAACAATGGTTTCCAATTCCCTACAACTACCAATTCTACTTCTGCAGAATTAAAAAGTTTAGTAGGTAAAAATGCAAGTAACAAAATGTTAGTTACTTACACAGATGTTAATGATGACAGAGGCCCATTAGGTCAAGCGTTCCCAAGAGTTCGTATCAACGATGGTTCTGGTGCAATTGTATTTGGCCCTGATAATAGTTCAACTGCAAACTTACTAACGCAAAAAAACTGGTCATTCTATGACGAGTTTAAAGTAACACTTGGTAAGCACGCACTTAAGTTTGGTGTTGACTATGAGTATAATGATGTTTTCAACACTTTCATTCAAAACACATTTGGTAACTATACCTATGCTAACTTAAACGACTTTTTAACCAATGCAAGACCTCAAAACTACCAATATGGTTTTTCTATGGTTGACAATGGCAAAGGTGATAATACAGATGCTGCTGCTAAATTCAAAATTGCTAAGGGCTCTTTATTCTTAAATGATGAATTAAGACCTACAGATAATTTAACATTGAGCTTTGGTATCCGCGCAGACTACTACAAGTTTTTAAGCATCCCTTGGGCAGACGATTATACCAATAACGTTGCGATTCCTAAGTTTTCTCAATACCACGATTTACAAGGTGCTAGATCAGGTTTAACACCAAAAGTACCTATCGCTTTCTCACCTAGAGTTGGCTTTACCTACAAAATCCCTGAAGAAAATTTAATTGTACGTGGTGGTTTAGGTTTATTTACAGGACGTATTCCTCTAGTATGGCCTGGTGGCTTGTACAACAACAATGGTATTTTTGTGGGTGGTTACTCAGCTAACGCTACACAATTAAATACTGTTCGTTTCAGACCTGATCCTAACAACCAGTGGACGCCAGCGCAAGTTGGTGCAGGTGTAACAAAAGGACCTCTTAACTTGGTTGCTGCTGAATTTAGCACACCTAAGATATTTAGAACTTCAATTGCACTTGATAAGAAATTTGGTAATGGTTGGTCTGGTACTTTAGAAGGTATCTTTAGCAAAAACTTAAATGAAATTTACTATACCAATATTAACTTGTTACCTCCAATTGGAGTTTCAAACGGTGTAGGAAGCAGAAATGTTTACTCTACTACCAACAATGGTCGTATTCCTTTGAATGCTGATGGTTCTAACCCTTATGATAACGCTATATTATTAAGCAACAACAAAGGTAAAACTGGTTATTCTTATAGCTTTACTTTAACAGCAAGCAAGCGTACCAATACTGGTTTTGCATTTGATGTAAACTACACCTTTGGTAATGCAGTTGCTGTTAACGACGGTACAAGTTCTGTAAACTTTAGCCAATGGCGTTTTATGGAAACTGTAAACGGACGTAACTTTATCAATCGTTCAAATTCAGATTTCAGTGCAGGTCACAGAGTTTTCACATACTTAAGCAAGAAGTTTGAATATGCTAAGAAAACTTTAGCAACCACTATTACACTTGCTTATACAGGACAATCAGGTTCTCCAATTAGCTTCACTTATGCGGGTAGCCCTGTAAGAGACGTTAACGCTGGTGAAACCAACGATTTATTGTTCATCCCTACACAGGCGCAATTAGCTGCTATGTCTTTTGCTACAAACACTGTTTCTGGTGTAACATACTCTGCGCAGCAGCAAAAAGATGCGTTAGAAGCATTTATTCAGTCTAACCCTTACCTCAGAAACAACCGTGGTAAATTTGCTGAAAGAAATGGTTCTCGTACTCCGTTCACAAACATTGTTGACTTAAAAATTGCACAAGACTTTAATATTAAAGTGGGTGCTAAGCGTTACCAATTCCAGTTAACATATGATGTGTTTAACTTTGGTAACATGATCAACAGAACTTGGGGTAGAAACTACTTCCAAGGTAATGACAACTTCTCTCTTATTACTTTTGGAGGTTATGCAAGTGCTACAGACTTAACACCTGTTAACTTCAGATTTAACCCAACTATCAGAACTCCATGGGGTGTAAGCACCACTACAAATGCTGCTTATGCTGCAAGATGGATCAGTCAAGTTGGTTTACGTTTTAACTTCTAGTATTACAATATACCAAGACACTAAAAAGGTCGAATCTTAATTGATTCGACCTTTTTTTTATGAGAAAAACGAGTTATTTTTAGTTGCTCCATTTGCTTCACAAAATAACACAACATGTCTAGCGTATCGCCTACCCTATTTACACTTGGTGTAGAAGAAGAATATATGGTTATTGATCCCATTTCTAAAGAACTAACTAGCCATGAGCAGCGAATTGTAGTAGAGGGTCAAAAAATACTCAAAGACAAGGTAAAGGCCGAAATGCATCAGGCCGTGGTGGAAGTAGGCACCGACATTTGCAATAATATAGAAGAAGCGCATAAAGATGTTGCCTCGCTCCGCAATATTGTATCCACCATTGCGGGTGATTTAAATTTATGGGTAGGTGCTTCAGGTACACATCCATTTAGCCATTGGCAAAATCAACTCATAACAGATCATGTCAGGTACAGTCAAATTGTAAATGAATTACAAGAGGCTGCGAGGAGTAATTTAATTTTTGGACTACATGTGCACGTGGGTATGCAGGACCGAAAAATGGCCATGCATATTGCCAATACAGCTCGGTATTTTTTGCCACACGTATATGCGCTTAGCACCAACTCTCCTTTTTGGGAAGGAAGGCTTACCGGATATAAATCTTACCGAACAAAAGTGTTTGATAAATTTCCGCGAACAGGTATTCCCGATTACTTTGAAACAATTGAAGATTACGAAAACTATGTGGACCTCCTGATCAAAACAAATTGCATAGACAACGCTAAAAAAATATGGTGGGATGTGAGGGTACATCCAGTATTTAATACCGTAGAATTTAGAATTTGTGATGTGCCATTAACCATTAAAGAAACCACCGTTATTGCAGCTTTGTTTCAGGCCATATGTGCTAAAATTTATAAGCTGAGGCATCAAAATTTAAATTTCATGAATTACCAGCGCTCGCTGATCAATGAAAATAAATGGAGAGCTAGCAGGTACGGGATTGATGGTACGCTTATTGATTTTGGTAAAGAGACAGAAGTTGAAACCAAAGCACTTATTTATGAGCTACTAGACTTTGTAGATGACACCCTTAACGACTTAGGAAGCAGAGATATACTTTCAAATATAGATGCCTTATTTAAGGCGGGTACGGGTGCTGATAGGCAACTGGCTGTTTACCATAAAAACAACAGCTTTATAGAAGTGGTGGATTATATCCATGACCAGTTTTTAGCCTAATTATAATTGGCGCGCCTAATTGTAATCAAATAGTGTAGCTGTAAAAATAGCGCGTTCCCGTTTTTTAAAAACCACATCCCAGTTGCCCTTGTACCTGAGTGTTTTAGGAACCGTGAGTCCATTAAATTTGGTCATTTCTACCTCCATGGCAACATCAAAATCATACACCCCTGCTTTATAACTTAATGCGTAATTACGACCCAGTACTTCTAGGGTTTTTAAATCAAACCAGGTATTCATTTGATCCACTACCACGCGGTCACTTTTAAAATAACCTAGTGTCTCTTTTGGCTTGATAGAAAATAAATAAGAGAGCGTTCCTTTATAATCCACAATATCTAGGCGGTAATCATAGAGTTCGTGTGCTGCTTCATCATATAAATCCAGCTTATCTCCAATAAACGGGATGCCAGGGATTTTTTTACCCGGATTAAAAAAAAGCATTTTTAATTGGTCTTTGTGCTTTTCCATTCCCGACTTATTACTCGTTAATAAGTTACGACCCTTTACAATATTATTTTCACCACAAATTTTTCCTTTGGTAAAAAATAAACTCGCATACAATTCTGGAGTTAGGTAATTGTACTTGCCATTTCCCGAATAAAAATCACCCGTGGTTTGCTCTTCCAAAACATCCATAGTTCGGCAATTACCAATATGATTTTGACGTGTTTTACTATTTAAAGAAGCTTTAACGGCACCATCTTTACCAAGCATTTGAATGCTGTTATAGGATGAAAACCCAATAATTCGTAGGTTTCTGAACGCCTTGTAAAATGTAGTGTCTTGTTTGATGGCAGCGAGTACCGATTTGTAATCAAAATTATTTCGAACCACTACTTCTGATAATGTAAAAGACTGATTGTCTATTGCAACGGTGGAGTCTTGTGCATCCACTGCTCCTCCTATTAACAATAACAACAACCAAGTATACTTTATCATTTTATAAAAATCATTTTATAATCGATACGGGTTTTGCCTTTAGAGATATCGTTTAATTTTCCTTGGAGTAATTTTTTACGAAGTGGCTTTAGATAATCGATAAATAATTTACCCTCAATATGATCATACTCATGTAAAATAACACGGGCTGTTATGCCATTAAATGTTTCGGTGTGGGTATTAAAATTTTCGTCTTGGTACTCTATGGTAACGGTTTCGTGCCTAGGCACGTCTTCTCTGATATTAGGAATACTTAAGCATCCTTCGTTGTAGGTCCAAACCTCTCCTGCTAAGTCAATAACTTTTGCATTAATAAATACTTTTTTAACCCCTGGCGCATCTGGGTATTTACCTATTTCGTGCGGTTCCAAACTTTCAAATATTTGAGCGCTGTCGATAACAAACAAACGTATGTCTTTATTAATTTGAGGTGCAGCAAGTCCTACCCCATTACTAGAGTACGTGGTCTCCCACATATCTTCCAATAATTTAGGAAGTGACGGATAAGAAGCGTCTATTGGAGCACTAACCTTTCTTAAAATTTGGGCCCCATAGGCTACAATTGGAAGAATCATGACAATTGAATTGTTGAATAATGGCTATTAAGGCGCAAAAATACCCCCAATTATGCCAATCAACAAAAATAGACCTTAACGGTTTGCTAAATATTCCTGTAACATAATGGTAGCCGCTATTTCATCAACCATTTTTTTATTTTGTCGATCTTTTTTTTTCATGCCCATTTCTACCATGGCTCTAACCGCCATTTTAGAAGTATAGCGCTCATCTACGGTTTCAATGGGAATGGCAGGAAAGGTTCTTTTGAGTTGTCCAATAGCCGCCTTAACCAGCGGCGTTGCGTGTGTCGGCGTATTGTCTAAACTAAGTGGCGCGCCAATTAAAATGAGTTCAATAGCTTCCGTTAATAAGTAGTTTTTTATAAAAGCATGTAAATCTTTGGTGTCAACAGTTGTTAAACCCGTTGCAATAATTTGCAGTGGATCGGTAACGGCTAAGCCCGTTCTTTTTCCGCCATAATCGATGCAAAGTATTCTAGCCAAAGTAATAATGAATTTTATTGTAGAAATAAAGCAACCAGCACATGAATACCAAATATAACACTTGCGATACCATTAGCTGTCATAAAGGCAATATTTACTTTGGTTAAATTAGTAGGTGAAACAATCGAGTGCTGGTAATATAGCATCCCAATAAATACAAGCGCTCCTTCCCAGTAAAAATATCCGTAACCTGCTAACACACCAGCTACAACAACCAATACCGCCGCAATGATATGCAGGAGCACCGACAACTTTAATGCATTTACTTTTCCTAAATAAGTAGGAATAGAATGCAAATTTTGAGACGCGTCAAAATCCAAGTCCTGCATCGCGTAAATAATATCAAAACCACTCACCCAACAAATAACAACACATGAAAATAAAATAGGTAATGTTGCAAACGTTCCTGTAACTGCTAAATAGGCACCAATAGGCGCTAATGACAATCCAAGCCCAAGTACTATATGACACAGTGCTGTAAAGCGTTTGGTGTAACTATAAAATAAAATAACAAAAAGTGCTACCGGCGATAAATAAAAACAAATAGGATTTATACAATAAGTAGCTGCTATAAAAACGACTGCATTTAAAATTACAAACCTCAGCGCACTTGATGCAGCAATAACACCACTCGGTATTTCCCGAATGGCTGTGCGCGGATTTTTAGCATCAAAATGCCTATCGAGGTACCTGTTAAAAGCCATAGCAGCACTACGCGCAGTAACCATACATACGAGCACCAATAAAAATAATTGCAGCATTTGCTTTTGTAAAAGCACATCCAACATAGGAAGGCTTTTTTGTTGCGCATCAAAAAATATGCCCATAAAAAAACCAATGCATGCAAATGGCAACGCAAAAATGGTATGCGAAAATTTTACAAGACTTAAATATTTTTTTACCATCGGAATCCTTGCGTTAAATGTTTGATTGTTTCGTTCTCACCATTTCCCAAAGTACAATACCTGCTGCCACCGAAATATTAAAAGAATGCTTCATCCCTTGTTGTGGAATTTCGATACATCCATCACATGCGGCAATCACTTCTGTAGCAACACCTTCTACTTCATTACCAAAAACAAGTGCAACAGGCGCTTTGTTCATACCAGAAAATTTTTCTAGAGAAATACTGCCCTGGGCCTGCTCTACTGCATACACTTTATATCCTTTACTTTTTAAATCTATCACTGCATCAAGCGTATGTTGCACATACCACCAATCCACCGATTCGGTGGCGCCAAGTGCTGTTTTTTGAATATCACGATGAGGAGGTTGCGGGGTAAACCCACAAAGCACAATGCCCTCCAATAAAAACCCATCTGCAGTTCTAAAAACGCTTCCCACATTGTGCATGCTTCTGATATTATCCAGAATTACCACAATGGGCTGTTTTTCAGCTGCTTTAAATTCGGTTAGGGATTTTCGGCCTAACTCGTCCATGCTTAGTTTTCGCATGCTACAAAGGTAGTTTTAACCGCTCAAATAGAGAAGTGAATGTATAGCGCAAGATTTCTTATATTGAAACTAGTTTATTTGCAAAACCTTAAACAATTGATATGAACAAACAACTTATTAAACTTGGCTGCCTTGTTGCGTTAGCCTTTCCTTTTGCGGGTAACGCACAAGAAACCGTAGACCAGGCCATGATGCAAAAAATTAGAACCGAAGGTTTACAACATTCTAAAGTCATGGATATCGCTTTTAACTTAACCGATAAAAGTGGTAACCGTTTAACAAATTCGGCAGGCTTTAGTAGAGCTGCTAATTATGCAAAAGAAGCACTTACAAATTGGGGTGTTGCAAAAGCAGCCATTGAACCATGGGGTGAATTTGGTAAAGGTTGGGAATTAGAAAAAATGTATTTCGCAGTAACAGCACCTTATTATAAACCCTTAATGGCCTGGCCTAAAACTTGGACCGCAGGAACCAAAGGATTAAAAAAAGGAACTTTACTTTTAGTAGATGCAAAAGATTCTGCGGCACTAGAAGCTTTCCGCGGACAACTCAAAGGAAAAATAATTATACTGGATCAGCAAAATATTTACAAGCATAGTTTTACTGCCGATGCTAAAAGATATACCGATGAAGAATTAGCTGCTATGGCAGCCGCAAAACCAGCAGCACCAAGAAGTGCAGCGGCACCAACCGATACTGCAGCTCAGCGCAGAATGCGTGATGCCATGCGCGCAGGTGGCGGCGGCGGTGCAGCACGTGTAATGGCTTTGTTAAAAGCAATGGCGATGCAAGAAGGCGCTTATGCAATGCTTTCAACTTCTACCAGAAATCATGACGGAACTATTTTTGCACAAGGCGGTGGCGCCTATAAAGGAACAGATCCTGCTAACTTTTTAGACATGGCTGTTGGTGTAGAAGATTACAACACACTTTTAAGACTTGCTAAATCTGGAACGCCTGTAAATTTTGACCTCGATGTAAAATCTAGTTTTCAGGATAAAGATTTACAAGGCTATAATGTTATTGCAGAAATAGAAGGCACTGACCCACTTTTAAAAGATGAGGTTGTAATGATTGGCGCGCATTTAGATTCATGGCAAGCAGGCACAGGTGCTACAGATAATGCATCAGGTTCTGCAGTAATGATGGAAGCCATGCGCATTTTAAAAGCCATTGGTGTAAATCCAAAACGTACCATTCGTATTGGTTTATGGAGTGGTGAAGAACAAGGTTTATTAGGCTCTAGAGGCTACGTTAAAAAAACATTTACCGGCGATCAGGCAGCTGCTGCTGATAAATTTTCGGGCTATTTTAATATTGACAATGGAACCGGAAAAATTAGAGGTATTTATTTACAAGGTAACGAAGCTTGCGGCCCTATTTTTAGTAGTTGGTTAGCGCCATTTAAAGACCTAGGTGCTTCTACTGTAACGGTTAGTACCACAGGCGGAACTGACCACCAATCATTTGATGGAATTGGCCTTCCTGGTTTTCAATTTATACAAGACCCTATCGAGTACAATACCAAAACGCACCATAGCAATATGGACGTGTACGACCACCTGATAGAAGACGATTTAAAGCAAATTGCGACCATTGTAGCTGCCTTTGCTTATAATACCGCTCAAAGAGACGCTAAGCTACCTAGAAAAGGTAAAAATTAGCCGTAGGTTCTTATATTTGCCCCTATGGCAAAAGCGGCTTCAGAAACTCCTTTAATGCAACAGCACCGGGCTATTAAACAAAAATATCCTGGTGCTGTTTTGTTATTTAGAGTCGGTGATTTTTATGAAACATTTGGTGAAGATGCCATTGTTGCCTCAAAAGTATTGGGCATCACACTTACCAAAAGAAATAATGGTGCTGCATCAGAAAATGAGCTGGCTGGTTTTCCATACCATGCGCTTGATACGTATTTACACAAATTGGTTAAGGCCGGGCACCGCGTTGCGGTGTGTGATCAATTAGAAGATCCAAAATCGGTAAAAGGCATTGTAAAAAGAGGTGTTACAGAAATGGTGACACCGGGTATTGCCACTTCCGATAAATTATTAGAGCAGGGCAGTAATAACTTTTTAGCTGCTGTCCATTTTTCAGATAAAGAAGACAGTTTAGGTGCTTCGTTTTTAGATATTTCTACCGGCGAATTTTTTGTTGCAGAAGGCAACACCGAATATATAGACAAACTATTACAAGGATTAAAACCTGCCGAAGTTATTTTTCAACGCAACTTTCAAAAACAATTTGTTGAAAAATTTGGTCCAAAGTTTTACACCTATACCATGGAGTCTTGGATTTTTGATGAAGCTTTTGCAACCGAAAGTTTACTCAAACATTTTAATACCCATTCTTTAAAAGGATTTGGAATTGAATCACTTTCACAAGCTATCACTGCAGCAGGCGCTATTTTACATTATTTAAAAGAAACCGAACATCCAAACCTACAGCACATTACAGGTGTGCAGCGTATGGAACGTGAAGACTTTTTGTGGATGGACCGTTTTACTATTCGAAATCTAGAATTACTTGGTGCGGGTGTAGACCAAGGAAATTATTTATTAAAAGTTATTGATAATACGGTAAGCCCTATGGGCGCCAGGCTACTGCGCCGCTGGTTAATTTTTCCATTAAAAAATACTGCGGCTATCAATGATAGATTAGACGCCGTTGAAACACTTATAAAAGACCAAACACTTCGTACCACATTATCTGCTGCTATTAAAGCATGTGGTGATATGGAAAGGCTGGTAAGTAAAGTACCACTTAAAAAAATCAATCCAAGAGAAGTTGTTCAGCTCGCAAGAGGTCTAGAACAAATTAGTATCATAAAAGAAGCGGCTGCAAAAAGTAACAATAAAAAAATTACAGATGCTGCTGCCCTATTAGATCCAATACCAAGTATTGTTGAAACCATCTACCAGCAAATTGCAGAGAATCCTCCAGTTGCTGCAAACAAAGGTGGCGTTATAAAAGATGGATTTCATACAGAACTTGATTCTCTCCGAAACATTGCAACAGGCGGCAAAGACTTTTTAGTAAATATCCAACAAAGAGAAGCAGCTGCTACCGGTATCTCTTCTTTAAAAATAAGTTTTAACAACGTTTTTGGTTACTACCTAGAAGTTACCAACGTACATAAAAACAAAGTACCTGATACTTGGATTCGCAAACAAACTCTTGCCAATGCCGAGCGGTACATTACGCCCGAGCTTAAAGAATATGAAGAAAAAATAATGGGCGCCGAGGACAAAATAATTGCCATTGAAATTGCATTATTTGACAGCCTATTATCTACCCTTCAAAATTATATTGCAGTTATTCAGTTAAACGCACAGGTCATTGCACAGCTCGATTGCCTTTGTTGTTTTGCAGAAAATGCCCTTCAATTAAATTATTGCAAACCAAGCATCCATGAAGGTTTTGACCTGCACCTCACAGAAAGCAGACACCCCGTTATTGAAAGAAATTTACCACCGGGTGAGCCTTATATTTCAAATGATATTTTTGTTGATAATACAACACAGCAAATTATTATTTTAACCGGACCCAATATGAGCGGTAAGAGTGCCATTTTAAGACAAACGGCGCTCATTACATTACTTGCACACATGGGTTCTTATGTGCCAGCCACGGCTGCTAAAATCCCTTTAACGGATAAAATATTTACGCGTGTTGGTGCCAGTGATAATTTAAGTGGTGGTGAGTCTACATTTATGGTGGAAATGAATGAAACGGCAAGTATTGTCAATAATATTTCGGCGCGAAGTTTAATACTACTGGATGAAATTGGAAGGGGCACCAGCACCTACGATGGTATTTCTATTGCATGGAGTATTGTAGAATTTTTACATGGCGCCGCCGCAAAACCAAAAACATTATTTGCAACTCACTACCACGAATTAAATGAATTAGAAACTTCATTAACCGGTGTCAAAAATTTTCACGTAACACACAAAGAAGTCGGTAATAAAATAATTTTCTTACGCAAATTGGCGGCTGGTGGTAGCACCCATAGTTTTGGTATTCATGTTGCAACCATGGCGGGTATGCCCCCTGCACTTATTAATAGAGCCAATGAAATACTTGCGCTATTAGAAGCCAAAACAGAACATCAAAAAGAAAATACACCAACACAAAAATTGGCAGAATCTGGCGCCAAACAACCTAAAGTGCAGCTGTCTATTTTTGATGAGCATACGGTTACTTTTGATAGCATTAGAACAGCGCTCAATAGTATCGACATCAATCAGCTAACGCCGGTTGAAGCACTTATGAAACTCAATGAAATTAAGGCTTTGCTAAAATAATTACTTCGATAAATAGGTTTTTACGCGGCTGTAAACAGGCTCACTTAAAGGTACTACTGGTAAACGAACTTCGTTCTCCAATAATCCCATTTCATGCATAAATGCTTTAACACCTGCAGGATTGTTTTCGGCAAACATAATATCATATCCTTCAATTAAAGGATCATTGATTTTTTTTGCTTCAACAAAATTGCCTGCTAAACATGCACGAACCATATTTGAAAACTGAGCAGGATACGCATTGGCTGCAACACTAATTACGCCTTGCATGCCACAAGCAATTTGAGGAAGTGCTAATAAATCATCGCCACTAACAACCACAAAATCAGACGGCGCGTCACGCAAAATATCCATACACTGCGCCATATCACCACTCGCCTCTTTCATGGCCACTACATTTGGACAATCTTTTGCCAAACGAATGGTAGTAGCCGCAGACATGTTACGTCCTGTACGGCCTGGTACATTGTATAAAATTACTGGCTTTGGGCTAGCCGCCGCAACCGCCATGTAATGCTGATAGATTCCTTCTTGAGAAGGTTTGTTATAATAAGGTGCGGCACTTAAAACAGCAACCGCTTTATCTAAAGGGAGTTTTTGTAAATCACTTACCACTTCGGCGGTACTGTTACCACCCACACCCACAATAATTGGTACCCTTCCGGCTGTGTGACTAAAAGTAAAGTCTATGACAGCAATTTTTTCATCTTTGGTTAAAGTTGGCGTTTCGCCAGTTGTGCCAAGGGTAATTAAATACTCAACACCGCCATTAATAACATTATCAATTACTTTACCTAAAGCAGTAAAATCTAAACTTCCATCTTTTGCAAATGGCGTTACAAGTGCTACGCCTGTCCCTCTCAATTGTTGCTGTACTGTCATCATTTAAATTTATGCGGTTGTTTCTTCCCAGAATCCCATTTTGCAATATTTGTCTATGCGCTGGTTGATTCGGTCTTGTGGGGCGATATGTTTTATTACATCGAGTTCTTTAACAATAGCTGTCTTTAAAAGTTCGGCAGCTTCGGAATAATCCCAATGTGCACCACCTAAAGGCTCGTGCACAATTTCATCCACAAGGCCAAAACCTTTCATATCTGTGGCCGTTAATTTTAACTGCTCTGCGGCCAATTCTTTTTTATCCCATGAACGCCATAAGATTGAACTACAACTTTCTGGAGAAATTACAGTGTACCAAGTATTTTCCATCATCAGCACCCTGTCTCCTACGCCAATACCTAATGCACCACCACTTGCGCCCTCACCAATAATCACAACAATCACCGGCACTTTTAAACGGATCATTTCATAAATATTTCTAGCAATCGCTTCGCCTTGACCACGCTCTTCTGCCTCAAGTCCTGGAAACGCACCCGGCGTATCTACGAGTGCAATAACAGGCTTATTAAATTTTTCTGCTAGTCGCATTAAACGTAATGCTTTTCTATACCCTTCCGGATTGGCCATACCAAAATTACGGAGCTGTCTCATTTTTGTATTAATCCCTTTTTGTTGACCAATCACCATTACAGTTTCACCATTGAGTTGCGCAAAACCACCTACCATTGCTTTATCATCCTTTACATTACGGTCGCCATGTAATTCAACAAAGTTGGTAAACATGTTATCGATGTATTTTAAAGTATACGGCCTATCTGGATGTCTACTCAATTGTACACGTTGCCATGGCGTTAGCGAAACAGTGAGTTCTTTTCTTTTTTCAAGAATAGAAGCTTCTAGTTGCGCAAGTGTTTTACTGTAATCTATTTTTGGATTTTTCTCTTGTAACTTTTTAGTATCCTCGATTTGCTCAAATAATTCCTTAATGGGCGTCTCAAATTCTAAAAATTGTCTATTCGGATATTGTGGCATAATAACTGCGAATTTCGGTAAAATTAGGGGTTCAAATATTTTTATGAAAAGATTTGTTTATCAAATGCGTTTACCCTTATCTTTGCCGTCCTGAAAACGACCTGTAAAGGCTGTTTTTGGAGGTTTGGATCGGTAGTTCAGTTGGTTAGAATGCCGCCCTGTCACGGCGGAGGTCGCGGGTTCGAGTCCCGTCCGGTCCGCAAAAGCCCTTAACTTTCAATGAGTTAGGGGCTTTTTTGTGTCCGTCCAATAAATAACACGATGGATATAGTGATTTTAGTGAATAATTAATATCTTCCTAAATAGAAAAAAAATCAAGTTTGAGGTCACTAAGTAAAATAGCATTGGGTATAGCCTTTTTTTTGATCAGCATTTTTTGTTGTTCAAAAGTACAAGCGCAAGGCCGCTTCGACAATTTTTGCAGTGGCAGTACCAATGATATATCAACAGCACTTGGCGTAACAGGAAGAACATTTAAATGGACACTTGGAACAGTTTCCAATACCGTTACAGGCGCCGTGAGTAATGCCACCTTAACCGCATCCATTACGCAAACACTTAATTTATCAGGAACTGGAACTGGAATTGTTAATTACAATGTAACCGATGATTTGGGTACTAGATATACAATTGTTGTTTCTGTTTTACCTAAGCCAACTATTAGCAATACGGCTACATGGAATACGGTTTCAGTTGGTTGCGGCAACAATATAAATTTTTCGGCTGCATCATCTATTGCAATAAGTAGCGATGGTTGGACATGGAGTAGAGCAGCAACCCTTGGCAACAATGCTATCTCGGGTACGGCTAATTTAATTAATGACAATTTAATTAATACCACGACAGCTCCAGTAAATGTGCCCTACGTAGTTAACATGCTTGCGCAAAATGGTTGCACCAATTCGCAAACACTCACATACGCAATTAGCCCTACACCGGTAATTTCTGACCCGATTAAATATGATACTATTTGTAGTGGAACCCCTATTTCATTTGTCCCAAAAACACAATTGTCTGGAAATGTGTATACTTGGGCAAACCCTGCAACAGGTGGATTAACGGGCGCATCTGCGGCTACACTTGCACAAAAAATTACCAACTTTAATCAAACCCTTAATAATACGACTGCCAATATTATAAACACAGTTTATAATATTGTTCCGGCCTATCAATATACCGGTTTTGCTTGTTCGGGACCAACTTTTCAGGTTTTTGTAACAGTGAGCCCTAAACCCAATATTGCTACAACCATTAATGTAGCTGCTTGTAGTGGTTCCCCATTTAGAAGTATTCCGGTGACAGGCGGAGCCACCATTATACCAACAAGTACGCAATACACTTGGTCTGCACCACAATACAGCGATACCAGCTTATCTGGTGGATCAGGTTTAACACAATCTCCTGTTCAAGAATATCTAGACCCGCCCATTAGCCAAACCTTGTTTAATAAATCTTTAGTTCCACAAACTGCTACTTATAATGTGTATGCTAAGGCTGGCAATTGTGTATCACTCCCTTTTGATTTAGTGGTTACTGTAAATCCAGTTCCGGTAGTTAACTATAAAGACACCCTCGTTGTTTGTAGTGGAACACCGCCAACTTTTGCTACGCTTCCAAATTTACCAACAGGCGTTACTTTTTCTTGGACTGCACCACAAATCACACCTGCCAATTCCTTATCAGGCACTGGCATTAATGCACAAAACAACCAAGTAACTTTTGCCCCCGTACTAAATAATTTAAGAACCATCTCTTCCATGGCCAATTACACGGTGGTTCCAAATACACCACAAAACTGTCCAGGTAAGCCGTTTCCAATTGTAATTAATGTGAATCCAATTGCAAATATTAGTACACAGAGAGTTGTGACATGTAGTGGTTCAAATTTTATTTCTAGCCCTATTAACGTTCCACAAAACACGAGCTATACTTGGAAAGCTCCATCAAATACTACAGGTATTTTTGTAGTAAACGGTAACCAAAATTTTAATGTTTCTGGTGATTCAACAATTTCAGGAAATTTAAACTATAGCGGCGTAGATTCTGGCGGCATTTCTACCTATACCATCACGCCTAAAAGTGGAAATTGCGTTGGAAATCCATTTAATTTATTGGTAACTGTAAGACCACTTCCTAGTGTTTCTACTGCCTCGCAAATAGCATGTAGCGAAGCGCCATTTGCTTCTTCACCAACTAGTAACCTAAGCAATATTTCAACATTATATACTTGGGATTTACCTGTTATAAGTTCGGCAAATGCAGTACTTGGTGCATCAGCCAATAACTCCCCTGCACAAAGTATTAACCAACTTCTCATTAATACAACAAGTGATGTAGTTCAGGCTACTTATTCTGTAACACCTACAGCACTTGGCTGTACAGGTAAACCATTTACATTTATCGCAGTTATTAATCCAAGGCCAAATTTTTCAAATAAGGATACCACCATTTGTCCTGGTTATCCTTTTTCAATGAATCCATCTCCACTTCCATTTATTACATCGTATACTTGGGACGCACCCGTTTTTAATATTCAAAATGCTGTGCTTGGAGGTCAGCCTCAATCAACCCCGCTTCCAAGTTTTAGCCAGGTGTTAACCAACACAACCAATTCAATAGATGTAATGGCCACATACAATGTGATACCAAGGTATGGAGAATGTGTAGGGAAACCGTTTTCGATTATTGTTACTGTAAAGGCATCGCCATATATAACAGATACCCTTAGCTCTATTGTTTGCAGTGGCAACCCTTTTGCAGTTAAAATGCCAAGAAATTTGCCGCTAGGTTCTATGTACTATTGGGATGAACCAACTTATTCTGGTGGAATTACAGGTGGATCTGCACAAACAATTTTACAATCAAATGTTTCACAAACTTTAAGAAATATAAATAGTGACACGGCTTCTGGTATCGCCTATTATTCTGTAACACCTGTAGCAAATGGTTGCATTGGCAGTTCCTTTGTTGTTAAGGTATTGGTGAAAGCCAATTCGGCAACATTAACAAGCCCATTATCACTTCCTGCAATATGCAGTGGTACTTCATTTAATTATACACCTGTAAGTAATTTTCCGGGCACTGCATTTTCTTGGGTAAGAGAAAGTATGGCTGGTTTACAAAATCAATCCAATGCTGGATATTCAGATATTAGTGAAACATTAATTGACACGATTGGTGATCCACTTGTTGTAAAATACCGTTTTTCTCTTTTGTATAATGGATGTGTTAACTTAAAAACACAAGAGGTTTCAGTGATTGTAAATCCAAAACCTGCACTAGGCAGCTCACTAAAGCCAACACCTATTTGTTCCGGTAATACTTTTAATTATACACCCGTAAGCAGTACTAGAGATGTTGCGTTTAGTTGGGCAAGAAGTTATGTTGTAGGCATTACCGAAGCACCAACAACAGGCAATAATAGCATTAGTGAAACGCTTCAAAATACAACATTCAATATTGTTCAAGTACCTTATGTATATACACTTACAGCCAATGGTTGCACCAACCAACAAACCGTATACGAAATTGTAAATCCGGTACTAAATTTGCCTGACATGACCAGCCAAGTTTGCAGTGGCAGTAATTTTAAAATTGTTCCGGACAATATTGTGAATGCCGAATTTTTATGGCCTATTCCTAAACTAGCAAATGGATTGACAGGTGGAACGGATAATACATTAATTCCTATTAATGGGATTACTGGTAACATTACAAATTTATCAGACACATCAATTGTAGCAAATTATAGTGTACAACCAATTATTCCTGGCGCAACAACAGGTGGTTGTTTAGGTAAACCATTTAAATTATCGGTTGTCGTAAATCCAATTCCTGTTTTGAGTAGCCCCCGCACATTACCAGCAATTTGTAGTGGCACCCCATTCAATTATATACCTACTAGTAAAACACCAGGAACTATTTTTTCATGGACTAGAGACACCATCGTTGGCATCAGCAATAAACCCAATAAGGGCTCTTTTATTATTAATGAAACACTTATTGATTCAACTATTAACCCAGTAGTAGTTACCTACAATTACAAAACTACTTTTAATGGCTGTACAGATAGTACACAAACCGTTCAGTTTACCATAAATCCCGCACCCATTTTACCTGACCAAAAAGTGACCATTTGTAGTGGAACTGCTTTTTCATTACCAACAAACCTTCAGCCTTTAAAAACAACGTATACTTGGGACATTCCAACCATTGTGCCAAGTAGTGCTTTAACAGGTTTCGCTGCAAAAAATACAGCCCAAACCTCGGTAACTGATAGCATTAACAACACTTCTATAAACGATGCAACAGCTACTTATACTATAAAACCATTTAACCCAACTTGTAGTTTACAGCCATTTAATGTGATGGTCACTGTTAAACCAATATCCTTAATTAGCGATCAAACTGTCAATACCTGTAATGGACTAAAGCTCAGTTTTACACCAAAAGGAACGCCTAATGGAACAAGGTTTAATTGGACATTTAGTGACTTGAATCCTTCTTTTGCATTATCAGGATATACCAATAATGACAGTTCACTTCAATCAAGTATTACACAAACATTACTAAATACAAGTAACAATATTATCAATGCAAATTATTTAGTTTCAACAAATACAAATGGTTGTAATGGTAAATCATTTCAATTAAAAGCAGTTGTAAACCCAACGCCTACAGTCAAAATAATTGCAGCTAGCTCAGTTTGTGAAAATGCTTCAGATACTTTAGGATTAACATTTACTGGAACAGAACCTTGGACCATTAGCTATCTCGATAACAAAGATAATTTGGCAAAACTAATAAGTGGTTTTACAAAACCAAATTCCATTTTTGTTCAAACCAACTTACCTAAAACAAACAATTATCAATTCTCTATTATTAATGTAAGAGATGCATTTTGTAGCAATGACACAACAAAAGGAAACCCAACAATAGCAAGCATTTCGCAACTGATCAACAAATTACCCAATGATACAATTTATGCACCTAATGGACAGTTAATATGTATAGGGCAATTTCAACCAATGGTTGTTGGCTCTATTGCAAAAGCATATCAGTGGTACTATAACGATTCTGCTATATTAAATGCTACAAGTATCAATTATAACGCTTACAACCAAGGTATTTATTCAGCCAAAGTTACCGACAATAATGGCTGTTCAAATATGACAGTGAATAAAATAAAAATGGTTGATTTAAAAACCTATGGTTTATTTTTTACCAATGACTCCATTAATTGTATCAATAACATAAAGCAATTTATAAACAACTCAGATACATCAACCATAAGAAATATTACATGGAAATGGAATTTCAATGGAGAAGACTCATCCAACAGTTACAATGCTATTGTGAATTTTAAAAAGCCTGGATTAAAGAAGATTTCATTGTCTGCCTCAATGCCATCATGTGCTTATTCCATTACAAAAGATAGTTTAATAAATATTGCGTTTCCTAGAACTGGGACTAGCCTTCCTAGGATTTCTACAAATGCAGGCAAACCCACCACACTAAATGCGCGCACATTTGAAGCACAAAAATATAAATACAGCTGGCAACCAACTTGGGGAATTAATTTCACTACCATTAACAATCCTGTATTTAACTACAACAAAAGCCAAAAATATTTTATAAAAATGACGTCGTCAGATGGCTGTATAACTGTTGATACCTTGGATGTTAAAGTATTTGACTCTGCACTTATTAATATATTTATACCTAAATCATTCACACCAAATGGTGACGGTATTAACGATGTTTTGTTCGCTTATTTAGCAGGTATGAAATCACTAACTTATTTAAAAATCATAAATAAGTATGGTAAAATAATGTTTGAAACAAGAAATTCAACAGAGGGATGGAACGGAATAAGCTACGGGCAAAAACAACCTATGGACGCTTACGTTTGGATTGCAGAAGGTATAGATAACAATGGCAACAGCATTCAAAAAAATGGAAACGTCCTTTTAATTAGGTAATATGAAATTTATTTATAAATATTATATCATCTTTTTTGCTTTGCTTTTCTGCAAAACTGTTGCTATTGCACAAGATCCAAATTTCTCACAGTTTATTGCTTCGCCATTATCCATAAATCCTGCATTAACCAGTGATGGTGAGTCTAATTGGAGAGCCATGTCGAATATTAGAACACAATCGGTTGGAATTGGCTCTACTTACATTACCCAAAGTTTATCTATAGATGGAAAATTAAAAAAAATTGATGACGATAATTATTTAGGTATTGGGGGAATGGTTATTGCCGAAAAAGCGATGGACGGCATTTTTAAAAGTACCTATTTAAACCTTAACACATCGTATCACTTATCACTTGATAACAAGGGCAATGGATTAGCCATTGGACTCGGGTATATTAATAACAACACACGCATAGACTTTTCACAGCTAAGCTTTGATCAACAACTTTCAAGTATTGGATTTGATAGAGCTTTACCAACGGGAGAACCTTCATTGCTTAATGCTACTTCATTTTCATCGGCATGTGCTGGAATTATGTTTACCCATAACGATGAAAATACTTTTTTTAACATAGGCGCTGCAGGCTACAGATTTGTCAAATCAAATAGAAGTATTTTAGATGACAAAACGCAGTACGTAAGCCCTAGATACGATATCCATGCCGATTTTGGAACTGCCTTAAATGAAAATTTAAATTTAAATTTTAGCGCAGTACACCTGATGCAAAATGGAACAAGTAATACTACCATTGGATCTAGTTTTGGCATATTACATAGTTCGGATAACTTTAATTCCGATCAATTAAGAATGATAAACCTTGGCATGTTTTATAAATTGGGAAATGCAATAATCCCATACGTAGGCTATGCATATAATAGTTTCCAGCTTGGCCTCTCTTACGATGTCAATGTTTCTGCATCAAAAAGTGGTTCAATAACTTCTAGATCATTTGAAATATCTTTTATGTACAGGGTATTTAATTCAAATAATAGCACAAGAAGAGGAAGGTACTATTCTCCATTTTAAATTGACCTTGAGCCATCAATTACTGATTTATAATGCGCTGAATCTGCGTTAAATTTTTATAATTTAATACAGGTTCTGACATGGAATTGACGCTATCAACAATCAAAGTGCGTTTTTCATAATCATCCCAAATCTGCTGCAGTGGATGCATTTCTACTTTTACAAAAAACAAACAAATATCACCTCCAATACCTACCGTCGTTTGGGTTTCGGTTCTAAAATAAAGATCATTAATTGATTGCGGGGTTGGCTTATTATAGCTTGGCAATTGACTTAAAGAAGGTAGCGATGTAAGTGTCCAAACATACCTTCTAAACATGGCATCTTGTTTTGAAATCAGAGCCGATACCTTTTCACTAGATCGTCTTAAGGTATCTCCATCTCCTACCGGCAGGTGCATATCAAAAAATGAAAGCCCTAGTTTTTGAGTAGGATAAAATCCACTAGGAAAGCAAAACCCTATCGTATGCAAATGACCGTCTTTTAAAATAGCAAGGTCTTCTTCTAACTGAATGCATATATCCGGTAGTGTGGTATTTACTTCAAACCCACAAAAGGCATTTAGGTGATGCAAATAATCATTATTGATACTTCCGCAAATATGACTTCCATGTAATTCAAGCTCCTTCTTTTTTTCTAATAAATATGCAGGATTTGGATGCACATTAAAAGCTGTTCCTTCATATTTTACAATATCAGGCCCAACCGTGTATGGAACTTTTATTGGAAATATCATTTGAAAATTAAAATATCTTTTACAATAGCGGCGCCCTGTTTTTCTTTTTTGATAAAGCCTCTATACATCCCTTCGGTACAAAACGGAAGTGAAATATTGCCATTTTTATCTACTGCAATAAGTCCACCATCACCGCCAAGTGCTGGAAGTTCTTTCATGACAAGTGTTTCAGAAGCAAGCGCTAAACTTTGACCACCAAACTCCATTCGATCACTGATACTTTTTGCCATCACAAGTCTTAAAAAATATTCACCCCAACCGGTGCAACTAATTGCCACCGTATTGTTGTTGGCATAGGTACCGCTTCCAATGATAGGCGCGTCTCCTATTCTACCCCATTTTTTATTGGTCATACCGCCAGTACTTGTAGCTGCTGCTAAATTACCATGGGTGTCTAGTGCTACTGCACCAACTGTTCCATATTTGTCTTTACGGCGCTGCTGCTCCATCTCAATCTCACTATTATATGCTGTTTGATTTACTTTTTTTAATTGATCCATCGAATCGCGTGCTTTAGCGCGCTGCAAACCCTTCCATCTTTCTGGCGTATAAAAATAAGATGGGTCAACTATTTCAATTCCTTGCAAAGCAGCAAATGCTTCGGCACCCCTGCCACTCAATAAAACATGTTCCGATTTTTCCATCACTGCTCTAGCTGCAGTAATTGGATTTTTAATGGTTCTAACACCAGCAATAGAACCTGCTGCTAATGTTTTTCCATCCATAATTGCTGCATCGAGTTCATTAACCCCTTCACTTGTAAATACAGCACCTTTACCAGCATTAAAAAGCGGGTTATTTTCTAGCACTCTAACAGTGGCTTCAACGGCGTCTAATGCTGTTCCTCCTTTTTCTAAAATGGCATTGCCTACAAGGAGTGCACTATCAAGTCCGCTCTTATACTTAGCCTCAAGCGCAGGTGTAAACTGACTTTTATTAAGCGTACCAGCGCCACCATGAATTGCCAATACATATTTTCCGGTATTAGATGTATTATTTGGCGCTGCTTGTTGGGCAAATAATGAGCTCGAGCAAACAGTAAGTAGTATATAAATAAGTGTACGCATAACTAGTATTTGAAGCAATTTAATATAATCTGCGGATTTTATTACCTTTAAATCAATGAAGAAGCCAGCTTCTATATTTTACTATTGGGTATGCTTGTGCTGGCTCATGTTTAATAGTTGCGCCAAAGACCTCTCCTACGAAGATGGCGGCACCATAAAAACCGCCCCTGTTGCTGTTGCGGGAAAAGATCAATCTATTGTTTTACCACAAGATTCCGCCTATTTAGATGGCAGTAAATCATATGATAACAATGGTAGCATTACAAATTACAAATGGACAAAATTAAGTGGCCCTGCAAACAATAATATTACAACTGCTTCATCAAAAACCACATGGATTAAAAAACTAACAGAAGGGAAATATGTTTTTGAATTATCGGTTATTAATAATTATAAATTAACAGCAACAGATACGATTACCGTTTATGTAGACAAAACAAAAATAGCTAGACCTCCCGATGCACAGGCTGGACTGGATCAAACCATTCAACTCCCTAATAATTCAGTTACACTTGATGGAAGCGCATCTTCAGATCCTGACAACGATATTAGTGATTATTTATGGACAAGAATTAAAGGTGCAGGCAACCCAACATATACTTCGCCTGCAAATGTTATAACGGATGTTACTAAATTAACTGCGGGACTTCACCTATTTGAAATTAGGGTTACAGATGCTACAGGATTAGTAGACAGAGATACGCTTACGGTTCAGGTAAATGAAGCGCCTGGTGTTCCTCCTGTAGCAAATGCAGGAACCGATCAAAATATCCCTTACGATTTAACAAAATGCAGTACCACCCCGGAAATCATTGCGCTTAATGGTTTAGAATCATACGATCCAGATGGAACCATTACAAAATTCAATTGGCAAATTATTTTTCCTATCAATGCAGCTGTTGTAATCACAAATCCAAACAAAGCACTAGCAACTGTTACAGGACTTTTAGCAGGGAAATATATTTTTGAACTGAGTGTAACAGACAATGATGGGAATGTAAAAAAAGACACAACACAATTAAATATAATTGCAACCAATAGGCAACTCATGCAAGCAAGGCTAACACCTGTTGGAACATTATCTGAAAAAAGAAAAGTTTCTGGGGTTGCTTTTTTAGGAAATAAAATATTTTTAGCTGGAGGAAGATATTCACCTGCTGGACCTGGACCCAATTTTACGTCGAGAATAGATATTTACGACATTGCAACAAAAGACTGGTCTACCAACGAGCTGAGTCAAAAAAAATGGGGCGTTGCAGCAGCAGTTGCTGGCAACAAAGTATTTTTTGGCGGAGGTACAGCCCTGCAAGGCAATGCATCTGCAACTACAAGGGTAGACATATATGATATTGTAGATCAAAAATGGTCAATTACAGAGCTGCCTAAAGCTGGACAATACACGGCCATTGCCCAGGGTAATAAAGTTTTATTTGCTGGCGGAACTGCGGTGTATATGTACGATTATTTGTCAGAAAAATGGACTACTAAAACAATCAGCCAACCACGGGTGAGTATTACTGCAACTAGTGTTGGGGGCATTGTCTATTTTTCTGGAGGTGCTACAAGTAATGTGGGCGGAACACCATTTGATAACATTGATATGTATGAACCAAAAACAAATAGCTGGAGTGTATCGAGTATGAGTAAGGCGAAATATGCACTCGCCTCTATTGGTTTAAGAGGAAAGGCACTTTGGGCAGGAGGTGTCACAGATAAAGGAGTTACAAACGAAGTAGAAATGCTTGATTTACTCGGAGGAAAAGGAACTACTTTTCATTGCTTATTTCAGCCAGGATCTTTTAGTACCAATAGCATGGGAAAGTTAGGCAACTATATTGTATTTTTCCCAGACAGCGGCGATGATAAAACCAGATTTGACATTTACGATTCACTCAACGACAAATGGTATATTGGCGTTTTAGATAAAAAAATTGGCCCTGCCATTTTAATTACAGCAGGGCCCGAATTATATGTTGTAGGCTCTTCTACTCCAGGTATCGACTACTACGATCAGCTCTGGAAATTAGATTTTTAAAATTCAATAATGAGACCAATACTTGGAAGTATGGTTGATTGAGAATTTTTTAAATATATCGGAACAGCGTTACTTCCATCAGGCATTAAAGGCTTTCCATCGCTTGTTACAAATGCTGTATTCGCTTCGTTTCTTTTGAAGGTATATAAATCTGCTTCCTTGGCTTCTGAACCATAAAAATTAGTGATATCGATATAAAAATCTAATGTAGTTTTTTTGAAATTCCATTTTTTATCGATTCTTATATCTGCTGCATTAAATGCTGAAAGTCGTTGGGAGTTAATTTGAGAATAATCAAAAATACCAGAACCAATGGCTAAATAATTAGCCCTACTTAAAGGTTCGTTATACGGCGTAAATGGAGCAGCGCCTTGGTATCTAAATTTCAAACCAATTTCCCAGTTTTTTGGTAGTTTATAGCCAGCTGTCATACTAATAAGTTGACGATTGTCCCAACTTGCCGAAACAAATTTATTGTCAAGCCCTGTAAATTCACTTCTATAAAAAGTATAGCTAAAAACACCAAAAAAGTTTTTGGTTAATTTTTGTTGTGCAAAAAATTCAAAGCCATAAGCGCGACCTTTTCCAAATTGTGCGATGGGCTCGTTACCAATTGCTCCAAACTCTAATCCTTTATTTGCAATACTTATACCATCATTGATACTTACTGGATAATTACTATATGCTTTATAGAATCCTTCAACGGTAATTCTAGTGGTGTTTTTGGGTAAATATTCAAAACCAGCTACATAATGGGTTGATTGAATATATTTACCTGGATTTGTTTTTTCACCGCTACTACTATTACTAAAATTCAGTTGCGTGTAGGTAGGTAATCTATAATATATACCATAGCTCGCATTAAAACGAAGCACCTCAGAAATAGCCAAACTAGCACTAAGTCTTGGACTTAATTGCTTTAATGGATTGGATTCGCTATTGCTTAAATTATTTGCATCCATACGTAAACCACCACTCAAAGACAGTTTATCATTTAGTACACGTGTACCAATTTGCGCAAATCCACCGTAACGGAAAAAGTTTGTATTGGTTTTACTTTTTATAATCAATGAAGGATAAATGAGTGGATTAGTAGACTTATTTAGAACCTGGAAAAAATCATTATCAAATCTTACCAATTGACCTGTTAAACCATAGCTTAATGTAATGTTGTCGTAGTTTTTTGTAACATCCCATCTAATTTTATTTTCCGCTTCTATACTTTTTATTTTTAGCGTACGCTGCTGCTCGGTAGGATTTTTATTGTCTTCAAATTTATTAGCCTGATTGTCCAAAAAATTTCTGCTGATACTCAAATTCCAAAATCCATTTGGAATAATTTTTTTAATAGTAGCACCAATCGTGTAACTGTTTTGATCAATAGTTGGACTATTGCCTAATATGTACTGATTTTCGGCAGTTAAACTATCGGGGGTGATAAATTTAAACCTGTCAACTGCAGCCACACCAAGTAATGTTAAGGTTGTTTTATCGTTAATGCGCGTAGTTGTTTTAAACTGAAAATCGGAATAGTTAGGTAAAAAAGACCAATTGAGCAACTTGGCGAGTATGCCTAAACTACTCTTACGAGCAGACGCTATAAAAGTTGTTTTTTTTGAAAGCGGCCCATCGAGTGTTAAAGCGCTTTCTGTAAGACTTAAGCGCACATTACCCTGAAATTTATTAGGGTTACCATTTTTTTGCTTGAATTGAAATACACTACTAAGTGCATTATCATATCTCGCATCAAATACAGAAGTGCTGAGCTTTACATCTTCAATCAAGAGTACATTTAAAATTCCAGCAGGGCCACCGCCACTTCCTTGAGTACCAAAGTGATTAATAATTGGAATTTCTATTCCGTCTAAATAAAATACATTTTCACTTGGGGCTCCTCCTCTAATAATAATATCATTTCTAAATGTTCCACCAGCAGCTCCACCTCCAACGCCAGGGAGTGATTGTATTACTTTACTAATATCAAAAAAACCGCCGGGGTTGTTTTTAATATCTTCGGTAGTTAAACGCTGAATACTTAATGGACTTTCCAGTGTTGCCGCTTTAGCAGAGCTTCTTCTGCTAGTTACGGTAACATTTGATAATTGATTAACAAGTTCCTCTATTTCTATTTGAATGTTATTTTCATTACCAGTAGTAACGGGTATATTGTTAAGCTGTTTTGTTTTAAAACCAACCCCCGAAATTTCCAAAGTGTAAGGACCAGGCTGTAGTTGAGTGAACCTGAAATTTCCAAGGCTATCAGAAAGCGTTTTAGTATTTCCGGGAATTACCTGGACCGTTAAGCCAAGCACTCTTTGCTGTGTTTTTTTATTGTATATAGTACCACTCAATTTTCCAGTTGTCTGCCCAATTACTAAAAGAGGACCTAACAAGAGCACCAATAAAGATAGTTTTTGTGCAATTTTCATAAAATTCTAGATTATAGTTGTTAAACAACGAGGGCAACAGAATGTTTGCAAAATTGGCAGTTTTTGTAACTTTTTGGATGGTTTGACCTAACACATGCAATTTTTACCTAATTCGTGCGGTAAATACGAGCTTTTTCTAGTGTTTTTATACTTGAATTCGTATTAAATCTATTACTTTTAAAGACAGGAAATTGAACTGCTGGCTATCTATCCCCTCCAGCCGGTCTAGTTTCAATAATTTGTTTGGGCCATGTCTGTGGATGGACAACCCAAAACGAAAAAGTAAGTATGAATAAACGTATCAAAATCCCTCACTTGAAGCAGTATTGCTTTGCATTTTTATTACTCAGTTTCAATTTTGCCAGTGCGCAAATGATTCCGTTTACCCAGAATTATTCTGCACCATTAATGGTGAATCCAGCAACCAATGGTTTGTTTAATGGTCGTGCAAGTATGCAATCAAATTTTAAAAGTCAGTGGGGCAATGTGGCCTACCCATATGTGACCGGCGTATTTAATGGTGAGGTACGAATTTTAGACAATTTTATTGGCGCAAATGATATTGCCGCAGTTGGACTTTTGGCGGTTTATGATAAATCCAATGATGGCGGATTTAAGCAAACACAAATTGGTGGAAACTTTGCATTTCATAAAGCCATTGATCAATCTGGAAGTTTACGTCTTGGATTTGGTGCACAAATGAGCTATCGTTCTTATTTGCTAGACTACACCAAACTAACTTTTCAATCTCAATTTGCGCCATATATTGGATATTCAAGTAGCATACAAAGTGGCGAGGGTTTTGGCTTTTCGTCAAACATATTTGACTATGGTGCAGGCTTGTTGCTCTCCTATTTAGAACAAGACTTTAGCTACTATATTGGCATTGCGGGCTCACATCTAAATAGACCTACTAGCAATAATAACAATCTTTCATTTAGTATACCTCCAGGCCTTACTGCACATGGGGGCATTTCATTGAGCGATAAAAATGAAAACCGTTTATATGGTTCATTTGCACACACAAGATCCGAAGCTACCAATTTTACAACACTAGGTATTGTATACGGAAGAAATATTAATGGATACATCGATGAAGATGGTGATGAATTTCAAATAGGTGCTTTCATGCGGTTCAAAGATTCATTTGCTCCATATGTTGGCTATAAAAAAGGGAATTTATCGGTGGGCTTAAACTACGACATTACAATGTCAGAACTGCGACTTGCCCGAGCAGGTGCTGGCTCTTTAGAACTTAATTTAAAAATGATGCTGTTTGATGATCCAAACAATGATCAATTAAGAAAATTAAAGTGCCGATTTATTTTGTGGTAACATATACCACCCAAAAATTATTATTTAAGAAATTTAATATAGTGCTGAATGAAAAAGACATTACAAAAGTCTAGTTTATTTTTTATTGGAATGCTGATTTCGTTGATTGCGTTTACGCAAACAACGCCGCGTTCAATAACTTTTCAAACAATCCCAACTGGTGCATACGGCAAAGGTTCTTCAATAGCCGCATTATTTACTCCAGCTGGAGCATACCCTGTGAACAACACCACCTTCAACCTATACTTGTCAGATGCTGATGGAAACTTTAATTCCACTGCCTCAAATACGCCAATTGGAAGTGCTCAAACACATTACATCACTTTCATTAATGGTCTTATACCAACAAACGCAAGTGCCTCAAATACTTATAAACTAAAAATCACCGCTGTTGATGGATCTGGAGGTGTTTTAGCAACCGCAACGAGCTCCTTTTCAATTAATATTCAAAATACTACTGGAACAAATGGAAATTCAACAAGCCAAACATTTACGTCTCCTGCAGATGCAAGTCCATTTATAAGTTATAGTGTCAATAGTAATATTGGATTATTTGGAAGATGTGTTGCTTCTTCAGATGATGTATATGTTCAAAATAATACGAGCACTTCTGTTTCACTTTCAGTTAAAAATGAATTTGATGGCACAACAATTACTGCCTATAATAATGACGCCTTTGTTACACAAAATCAAAATATAAATGTACCAGCAAATCAAAAATTAAAATTAACTGGTAGTCCTCAAAAAGTGCATTATCGCTTTTTTCAAACAATTACAGATGCAGCTCAATCAAATACCATTTCAACGAAGGCTTATTTTTTCATGAACAATGATTTATCTGCTCCATTTTCGGCCTTGTTGAATGTTGTATGTTATGACCTAGGCTCACCAGGTATTTTTACTTTTAAAACCGATATTGACCCTACAAGAGTAGGAAGCGCCTTTTTTAATTATCCTGGAAATATTTACACGGCAAAATGGGATGATAACTCTGCAAATTATGTAACGTCGATACAAGATATTGTTGATAAAGCCGGACTTCTTACACATCCATATTCAGAAAGTTCTTGTGGTAAAAATGTAATTGCATCTGGACAAACTATTTACAACTCATTTGGGCCATCAATGACAGTTGCAGAGCCATCGACATGTTCACAAACACAAGAGGCGCTTACTCCAATACAAATTTTTCCAAAACCAAAAATTAGTTACACCGGCCCAACTAAGGGTTGCGTGGGCGCAGCATTAACATTTACAAATACATCCATTATTAGTCCACAAGGTTCAAAAACAGTTGCAGGTTGTACAACTCCAAACGTATTGTTTTATTGGTTCGTGGATGGGGTTCAAGCTGCCATTTCAACAGATTTCACAACAAGTTCTTTATCGCTCGGAAATCACACAATTCAGCTTGCTCCATTTACTGGAGGAACTACTTATAGTTGTACACCAGCGCCATACGAAACCCTCGTTTGTATCGAGGCAGCTCCACCAGCTAATGCTGCAAGTTTTGCTTTAATCGACGTAGACAATATTAGAAATTTAGATACCACTATATGCCCTGCAAATAGTCCATTCTTAGTAGTAAATAAATCAACTACGCTAACTTCTGGAACTTATTGCAGTGCTTTAGAATACAATTGGAAATTAACTGGTCCTGCAGGATTTACAGAAATAAATACTACAGTAAGTTCCACCAGTCCAAATTTTACTGTTCCAAGTTTAACAATCAAAGGTGACTACACGTTAACACTAAATGTTTCTAACCCTTGCGGTACTTCAAATACTTTTACAAGAAAAATAACAGTTCTTGAAAGGCCAGTAATTACAACACAACCAACCAACCTAACAGTTTGTGATGGACTCAATACAACTTTTACTGCAGTAGCAGCTGGTTCTAATCTAACATACAAATGGCAGGTAAAAATTCCAAGTGGAACTTATACAGATGTAACTAATACTGGTGTGTACTCCGGGGCTACAACAGCATCTTTAACGATTACTGGTGGCACTGTTAGCATGAATGGTTACAAATACCAACTAATTGTTAGCGGCAGTTGCACACCTGCTGTAACTTCAAATGAGGTAACACTTACTGTTAATCCAAGACCCACAAGTGTAATAAGTGGATCAACTACTGTTTGTGCAAACTTGCCAGCTACTATTTCAATTGCACTAACAGGAACTGCCCCTTGGAATCTAACGTATTCCGATGGAACTACTTCAACATCCATAAGTACAAGTTCTTCTACATACACATTTTCAGTTTCACTTGCAACTACAAAAACATATACTGTAACATCTTTAACAGATGCAAATTGCACTGCTACTATCGGAGATAGAACAGGTTCTGCAGTCATTACTGTAAACCCATTACCAACAATCACTGGAACTCTCAATGCTTGCGTTGGAAGCACAACACAATTATCAGGCTCTGCAACAGCAGATGCAACAACACCCTGGTCATCTGCATCAACAGGCGTTGCAACAATTAGCAATACAGGACTTGTAACAGGCATTAGTTCAGGCACATCTGTTATTACTTATAAAAATAGCAACGGATGTATAATAACTGCAACTGTTACCATAAATCCATTACCAACAGTAAGTATTCCAAATACACCACAATCTTTATGTAAAAGTTCCGGAAGTCCAAGTGGTTCAGTAATTACACCAACAGCTACAACAACTATTAGCACCTATCAGTGGTATAGTAATACAACTGCATCAAACACTGGTGGAACACAAGTAGCTACTACAAACACATTCACACCACCCAACACAAATGCAGGTGAACTATATTATTACGTAACCGTTACAAACAACAATGGTTGTATTGCAACAAGTAATGTATCAGGAAGCATTAAAGTGTATAGTCAACCAACCATAACTCCACTTCCTACATCAACAAGCTATTGTATAAATGCGGGAGCTGCAACACTAACACCTACAATTACAAATGGAGGTTATGGCACACTAAGCTATCAGTGGTATAGTAACACAACGGCATCAACAACTGGAGCAACACTTATACCAAACGAAACAAGCGCAACTTACACACCTACAACTACTGTTGCTGGTGTTAAATATTATTATGTAATCGCTACAAATGGAGGACCAACTTCTGCATCAAATTGTAATACGCTTACTTCCAATTTTGCAGAAATAAAAGTATATGCAACACCAACTATCCCAACAGACCCTGTTACTGCTACTTACTGTGCTACTGCAACGCCAACAGCATTAACTGTCCCTAGTGCATCAGCTGGTGGATACGGAACAGCAACTTATCAGTGGTATTCAAATACAACTGCATCAACAACAGGTGGAACACTTGTTGCATCAACAGCTACCTATACACCAAATATTAGTAACGCTGGAACCACTTATTATTTTGTCAATGTAAGCAACGGAGCAACAGGCGGCGCAGCTACATGCAATAATTTAAACTCTGGCATAGCAACAATTACGGTTCACCCTTTACCAGTTATTACTTCAGCTACTTTTGCTACACAGAGTTTATGTATTAGTAGCACTGCAACAAGTATGACGGCTTCTGCAACAACTGCAACAGGCACGATTGCAAGCTACCAGTGGTTTAGCAACATCAATGCAAATAACACGGGCGGAACATTACTAACTGGCGAGACAAATGCGACATTTACACCACCAACCAACGCAACTGGAACTACTTATTATTATTGTGAAATCACAAATAGCTGGGGATGTAAAGCGGTAACAGCAATATCAGGTGCGATAAAAGTATATGCAGCTGCAACAATTAGCGCACAACCAATTGCAGCAGAATATTGCGTTTCTCCATCTGCACAAGCAACACTACTAAGTGTGACTGCTGCAACAAATGCACCCGGATCACTCACCTATAAGTGGTATAGCAATACCAGTAATTCAAACAGTGGCGGTTCAGCAATTGGTAGCGCTACCAATGCAACATATAGGCCAGCAATTACTACTGCAGGCGCTACTTACTATTATGTAGAAGTTGGCAATGGTGGACCAGTTGGATGTGCAACAACAACATCTAATGCAGTATTAATTAATGTATATAGTGCACCTACCATTAGCGTAAATCTTACATCTTCTAATTATTGTAAAGACGCAGCAGCCAATGCTTTAAGCACTACCGCTAATAATGGAGGCGTTGGTACACTTACCTATCAGTGGTACGAAAATACAACTGCAAGCACAGCCACTGGAAGCTTAATTACTGGCGTCAATAGCGCAACATACACACCTTCTACTAGCACAGTGGGCGCAAAATATTATTATGTTGTTATTACAAATGGCGGACCAACAAGTACATGTAATACTATTACTTCTGCCATTGCAACCATCAATGTTTATGCAGCTCCTACAATAATTACACATCCAATTACAGCTAGTTATTGTAAAGACAATACGGTTACGCCATTAACGGTTGGAGGTGCAACTACTGGCGGTTTAGGAACACTAAGCTATCAATGGTATAGCAATTCAAGCAATACAAATACAGGCGGAACTACAATTACAAATACAACAACAACTTATACTCCTTTAAGTAATACTCCGGGTACTTATTACTATTATGTTGAAGTAAGAAATGGCGCCACTGGTGGCGCCACAGCATGTAATACAACGCCTTCAAATGTTGCAACAATAACCATACATCCACTGCCGGTTATTACATCTGCAAATTTTACTGCAGAAAATGTTTGCGTAGGAACAACTGCAACTAGCATGACTGCCTCTGCAACCACAACAACCGGAACAATAACTGGCTATCAATGGTATAAAAATTCAACCAACTCATATACTGGTGCCACTCAAATTGCAAACGAAACAAATGCAACTTTCACACCTCCTACCACAACAACAGGAACTACCTACTATTTCTGTGAGATAACAAATAGCTGGGGATGTAAAACCAATACACCTGTTTCTGGTGCTATTAATGTTTATGCAGCTCCTGTTATTACATCTCAACCAACGGGTGCTACTTATTGTCAAAATGTTACTTCAACTCCTTTGAGCGTTACAGCAACATCTGGTGGATTAGGTACACCAACATATCAGTGGTATAGCAATCCTACTAACAGTAATTCAAGTGGAACACTTTTAACGGGTGCTACAAGTGCCACTTATACACCTTCCACTTCAACAGTTGGGACCACGTATTATTATGTTACCATTAACAATGGTGGTGGTGCTGCCGGATGTAGCATACTAGCATCTAATGCAGTAGCAATTGTAGTAAATGATTTACCTGTAATAAATGCTATTTCTTTAGGAACGCAAACACTTTGCTTAAATGCTACGCCAAGTAATTTAAGTGTTACTGCTTCAACTTCAACAGGAACTATTTCTTCAACAGGTTATCAGTGGTATAGCAATGCAACAAACAGCACATCAGGCGCATCACTTATAGCTTCCGCTAACACTAGCACTTATACCCCGCCTACAAATATTGCAGGAACTAAATTTTACTTTACAGTTATCACCAACTCATTTAATTGTACGACCACAACAACAGTATCAGGTGCAATAAATGTAAATTCATTACCAACAATAACTGCTCAACCTTCAATTTCTTCACAAACAAAATGTTTAAACGACGCATTTACTCCATTATCTGTTAGTGCTACAGCCGGAAGTGGATCTATTTTAAAATATGAATGGTATAGCAATACAACAAATAGCACTACAGGTGGCACACTTGTTGCTACCAACACATCAAGCGCTATAACAAACAGCTATACTCCAATGTCTTCTAGCGCAGGTGCTTTATATTACTATGTTATTGTTTATAATACCAATGGCTGTCAAATCATAAGTAATGTATCTGCACCATTTACTGTAAATGATTTACCGAGTATTTCTGTTCAACCTTCAAATACAGATCAAACAGCTTGCTTAAATACAGCAACTACAGATTTAACAGTCAGTGCAAGCGCTGGAAGTGGAAGTATTAGCACCTATACTTGGTATAAAACAAACAGTTTAACAGGCTCTCCTATTTGGACAGTTGCAGCAACCAACACTAGCTCATCTACTACCAATACTTATACACCTCCTTCAACTACAGTTGGCACTTTATACTATTATGTGATTGTAACCAATTCAAATAGTTGTACAAAATCTAGTTTAGCATCCGGATCAGTTACCATTAATCCAGTTGCAATTATTAATAACCAAACTAACACTTATTGCAGTGGAACTCCATTTAGTAGAACGCTAACAACAAGCGGTACTATTACAGTACCAGTTGGCACTACCTATAGTTGGAATGCGCCTGTTGTTACAGGAGGCATAACAGGAGGTGCTCCGGGGACTGCTCAAGCAACACTTAATGGAACACTAACCAATCCTAGTAATACTCCACAAACAGCAACGTATACCGTAACGCCACGAACAGGAAATTGTGATGGTGCAACATTTACCTATACGGTAACCATCAATCCAAAAGCTACTATTACGGTACCTGCTATTGACGCATGTAGTGGAAGTGCATTTGCATTTACGCCAGCACATGGTACCAATGGAAATATTATTCCAGCAAATACAACCTACACTTGGACAACACCAACTGTAACTGGCGGAATTACCGGTGGTGCATCAGCATCTGGGCAAACAGGCTTTAGTGGCAATTTAACCAATCCAACCAATGCACAAAAAACTGCAACGTATACCCTTACACCAACCTCTCCTGTTGGGCCATGTACAGGAGACAACTTTACAATTGTTGTAAACGTTAATGCAAAACCTAGTATTGCAAATAAAACACAAACTATTTGTAGTGGCGATGCATTTAGCATAACCCCTTCAAATGCAGGCGCCGAAATTGTACCTGCAAACACAACCTATACTTGGACTGTTGTAGACAATACAAGTGTAACAGGCGAATCAAATAACATTACGCCAGCAAATAGCATTGGTCAACCGCTAACCAATAATAGTAATTTAGTTCAGACAGTAGTTTATACAGTTACACCTGTCTCTGGAGATGTTGGTTTTTGCTCAGGCACACCTTTTACAATAACTGTAACTGTTAATCCTAAACCGTCAATCAGTGCTAAAACTGTAACCGCTTGTAGTAATGAATTATTTACCACTACAATTACAAATGGCACCAATAACGATATCGTTCCAAATGGTATTACCTATACTTGGTCTGTACCAATTGTTACAGGGAACATGACTGGTGGTGCTGCAGGTAATGCTGCGCTAAGCGTATCTGGCAACTTAACCAACCCAACCAGTGTTTCACAAACAGCAACCTATACCGTAAGACCAATAGTTCCAGGCACCACAAGCTGCACTGGGCCAGACTTTACAGTAATTGCAACCATTAAACCAAAAGCGATTATATCAGTTAAATCTGCAGTAGCTTGTAGTAATGATGCATTTACATTTACATTATCTGATGGTGTTAGTACAGATGTAATTCCAACCGGTACAACATACAGTTGGTCAAGCCCAACAGTAACTGGGGGTTTAACTGGAGGAGCTGCAGGAAATGCTCAAGCAATTGTTGGAGGTACATTAAGCAACCCTTCAAATTCAGCGCAAACAGCTACTTACAGCATTATAGCAAATTCAAATAATTGTTTAAGCACTGCTTTTGCTGCAACAGCAACAGTATATACAAGACCATTAATTATTACTCAAAATGTTCAAGCATGTAGCGGCACTGCATTTAATGTTCCATTATCAAATGGTGGGGGTAATATTTTACCAACAAATACAACCTATACCTGGACTGTTGCACTAAATAATAATGTAAGTGGCGCATCAGATGTTAATGCCCCTGCAACTTCTATTTCGCAAACACTTACCAATAATACCAATACAGATCAATTAGTTGTATATACTGTTACACCTACTTCTGGTGCTCTAGGTAATTGTGTTGGTCTTCCATTTACAGTGAATGTTACTGTAAAACCAAAGCCATTTGTTACACCACAAACAGAACCTATTTGTAGTGGCAATAATTTTACAAATGCACCAACCAATGGTAACGGAAATATTATTCCAACAGGTACAACTTATACTTGGACTAACCCAGTAAGTAGTCCACTAGGCGCTATTACAGGTGGTTCAACACAGGCTGCTGCGCAAACACAAGTAAGACAATTACTAACCAACACGACCAATGCTCCAGGAACACTGACTTATACAGTAACGCCTTCCGCAAATAGCTGTTCAGGTTCTAGTTATCAATTAATCGTGAATGTCAACCCTAAGCCAACGATCACCGCTATGTCTTCAACAATATGTAGCAGTGAAACATTTACAGCAGCTCCTGTAAATAATACTAATGGCATTGTTCCAGCTAATACCACATACATTTGGACCGTTGTTGACAACCCCAATATAACAGGTGAATCAAACGTAACTACGGCTTCTATTAATATTAGCCAAACACTTGTAAATACAAGCAATATTGCACAAACAATAGTATATACTGTTACACCAACATCTGGTGACGCAGGAAATTGTATTGGAAATTCATTTACAGTATCTGTTTTAGTAAATCCACAACCTAGCATTACAGCTGCACAAGCTCAAATAGTTTGTAGTGGAACAGCATTTAATATTGCGCCTGTAAATAATACAGATGGTATCGTTCCAACAAATACAAAATACACTTGGGCAAATCCTATTGATAATCCAGTTGGCTCTATCACGGGACAAAGTGCACAATTGGTTGCAGCAAATTCTGTAACTCAATTACTTAATAATGTTACCAATACGCCAGCGACCATTACTTACACTGTTACACCAATAGCAGGAACATGCACTGGACCAAACTTTACAGCAGTTATTACGATCAATCCTAAACCTGCTATCAATGCACAAGCCAGAACTATTTGTAGTGATGAATTATTTACAGTCTCTCCAGTAAATAGTGCCGATGGTATTGTTCCAAATAATACAACCTACACTTGGCCAATACCTGTAAGCAACCCTATTGGGGCAGTGACAGGAGGCTCAACACAAACAGTAGCATCTGCTAATATTAGTCAGCGCTTAACCAATACTACCAACGCTGCAGCTACATTAACGTATAGCGTTACACCAAAGTCCGGTGCAGCTGGAAGTTGCCCGGGTACTCCCTTTAATGTTGTGGTTAATGTGAATGCAAAACCAGTAATTGGAAACCAAACAAGAGAAGTTTGTAGTGGTACAGCATTTAATTTACCATTAGTAAATGGCGGATCAACCATCATACCTGCAAACACAACCTATACTTGGTTTGTAAGTACCAATAACAATAATATTACGGGGCAATCTGATATCAATGTTGATCAATCATCAATTGGTCAGACACTAGTTAACAATACAAACGTTGCACAACAAATAACGTATACCATTACACCAAAATCTGGCGCAACTGGAAACTGTATTGGATCTACCTTCTTATTAACTGTAACTGTTAATCCAAAGCCATCGATCACTACACAAACACAAACAATTTGTAGCAATGGCACATTCACTATTTTACCAGTTAACGGAGGTAATTTAATTGTACCAGCAAACACTACTTATACTTGGCCTGCTCCAACAAATATTTCGGGTGGTGCTATTAGTGGAGGTGCTGCACAATTAAGTTCGGTATCAAGCATTTCTCAACTTCTAACCAACAATAGTAACTCTCAAGGGGTATTAAGGTATATCGTTACACCAACATCCGGCGCTACTGGAACCTGTCCTGGCGCTCCATTTAATGTAGAAATCACTGTTAGTCCAAAACCTATTTTGACGTCTACACTAACGCCGCCAGCCATTTGCAATGCAACCAACTTCAGCTACAACCCTATCAGCCCAACAGATGGCGTAAGTTGGATATGGACAAGAAATACAATTACAGGCATTACCAATACGGCAGGCACAGGAACTGGTGTTATCAATGAAACGCTCATTAATACTTCAGCAAATCCAATTACTGTTCCATATGTATTTGCATTAACCACCTATGGTTGTCCAAACACACAAACAGTAAATGTAATAGTGTTTCCTACACCGCAATTAACAAGCCTACTTACTTTACCAGCACAATGTAGTGGGACACCATTTTATTACAATCCCACTAGCGCAACTATAGGAACTTCTTACACTTGGTCGAGAGCAAGCATTGCAGGTATCTCAAATCCAGCTACAAATGGCAGTGGTGCTATCAGTGAAACATTAACCAATACATCGCCAAATCCAATTGTAGTAAATTATGTGTACACACTTACTGCTAATGGCTGTACCAATCAGCAAACAGTATCGGTAACAATTGATCCACTTCCAATTGCTAATTTTAGTATTGGCGGACTAAGAGCCGATTGTGGACCTACGTCTAGAACGCTAATCAATAGCTCATCTGTAAATAGTAACCCGCTTACAAACGGTACATTTACATGGGGTATTGATATAATTAGAAATGGTGGCGCAGTTCCAGTGTATAGCTTAATTAACACCAACTATACCACACAGGTAAATTATACATTTACAAACACAGGTATTCGAGATAGTTTATACCCTATTACTTTAACTGCAAAATCTCCAAATGGTTGTTTAAATACTTATAGAGATACCATTACGATTCATCCAGATGCACGTATAGATTTAAAGATTGGAACTACAGCTGCTTGTGCACCATTTAATGCTGTTAACTCAATAAATGTTATAAATAAAACTGACCCTTCACCAGATCCAACCATCAATTTATTCTCTTCGTATAAATGGACTATTAGAGACAAGCGTGGAAATATTTTATCCAATACCATAAGCCCTAATCCGCCAAACTATACGATCACTAATGCAGATGATACTTTACACATTGCCTTAAAGGTAAATAGCTTATATGGTTGTAGACCAGACTCTGTAAACAGAATTGTATATACATATCAAAATCCAATTGTAAACTTTACTGTGGCGCCACAAAACAGTTGTACCATGTTAAGTACACAGGCAGTAAATACAAGCTACATTGGGCCCAATAGAACCACGAGTTCACTTCGTTATGCATGGTATGCAAATGGCTCTTTATTAAGTAATGCAGGTGTTCCAGGAACATTTAATTTAATCAATAATAGCAATACTAGAGATTCTATCTATACTATTAAATTAGTCATCTCCGAAACAGTAAACAATTGTAAGGACAGTAGCAGTGTTGGTAATTTAATAGTATATCCAAAGCCAAAAGCAATATTTACGGTTGATAAAGCAAATGAAGTTTGTACCACAATCGATGGTGTAAATTCTAGTATCAATAATAGCTCATTGTTTAAAAATGGAACAGTTCCACAATACAAATGGTCTGTTACTTATAATAACCTGTTTGATACAGCTAGAGCTATTGTTATCGACTCAACTACTGCCCCATTCATTGCAGCAAAACCTAATTTTAAATTCAAGGATGCCAAAGGAACAGTAGACACTAGCTATAATATCAATATGATGATCTATACAGTGGACGGCTGTATAGATACACTCACTAAGTCTATTAAAATAAATAGAAGACCTAATGTAGACTTTACAGTTCCAGTAGAAGGTTGTGGAATATATATTGTAAATCCAACAGACAATACCACCAACTTTCCAAATGATTCCTTACAAAGACAATGGACTGTACTTCCTATGGGAGGCCTTTCCTTATTTGCTGAAACAACTAAGAATCCGTATGTTATTTTCCCAGTAAACACTACTGCAAATTCAATTGCTTATAAAATTAAGCAGACGGTTACTAGCTTAGCAGGCTGTATCGATTCATTAAATAGATTTACAACTATTCATCCTAAACCTACCGCATCTTTTGCAGTTGGAAAAATTGATAGCTGTGGGCCGTGGACAAAAACGATTAGAAATACATCAGATCCAAAAAATGGACTTGGTATAAACGCTATTACATCAAGATGGGAAGTTAGAAAGGATAATATAATCAGACTAAATACAAGCGCACAAAACTTAACGTATACATTTACCAATACAGGTATAGTTGATAGTATTTATTCGGTAAGATTATTTGTAAGCAACCCACAAGGATGTTTAGACACCACTGCGGTTCAGCAAATTACTGTCCATCCAAATGCTAGGGCCTTCTTTAACACAGATACTTTAGGTTGTGCTCCATTTAAAATAAGGGATCACATTAAAGTACAAGACTTTCCACAAGCAAATGATATATGGAGATATGAGTGGCGCATTTATGATAGGTTTGGATTTTTACTAGCAAACTATGACAGTTCAGTACTTGCACCAGATTATATTATTCAAAATGAAAGCGATACTGTAACGCTTCAACTCATTGCATATAGCAAATGGGGTTGCACACAAGATATTTTCTCTAGACAAATAATTACTAGGCCAAATAGTGTAAAAGCTATTGTAACTGCAGATTCTACGATCTGTTCTAATCTTCCTTTAGCATTCACAAACAGAAGCTATTATGGAAATAACAATGAAACAGCAGGATTAATTTATGATTGGTATGTAAATGACAGCAAAGTCACAAACATAAATAGTCCGATATTTATATTTAAAAATAATTCAAATGTTTCGGATTCCATATTATACGTTAAACTGGTAACCACATATACCAATACGGGTTGTAATGATAGTGTCACAAGAAAAATAACGATTTATCCAGCACCTGCTCCAAACTTTACTGTCACCAGTAAAGAAATATGCGGTGTTCCAGTAGGTTATAAAAACTTTTTAAATGAAAGCATAGTTGCAAAAAACAATGTTTATAATGCAGCTTGGACTGTTACAAATTTGACACTCAACAGGCCTGCCGGATTACAAGTATTACCGACAAGTACAAACAGACGATTCCAATTGCAATTTGGAGACAATCCAGGTAATATAGATACTATTTATGCAGTTAAATTGACAGCTACTTCTCTAAACGGATGTGCCGCTGACACAACTATCAATATATCATTGTATAGAAGGCCAAATGTTAGATTCACTATTAGCAATGCGTTGATTTGCGGAGAATCGACTTTGCAATTAACAGACCAAACAACCAATGTTCCTACTTCGAAAGTTTGGTCGTATACGACCCCAACAGGTAGTGCATTATCATTCTTCCCTTCTGTAACAGCAACAAGTCCCAAAATACTTGTTCCGCCAAATGTTACAGGTAACTTAGTAAGTTATTACATTAAACAAGTTGCACTCACTGTAAATGGTTGTACAGATTCAACCATTGTACAATTAGATGCAAAACCATTACCTACGGCAAAATTTGGAATGAGCGATACCGCTAGTTGTATAGATAGCATTACAATTAAATTTAAAGATGAATCTATACCTAGAACGCCAGAAACAATTACAGGCTGGACTTGGGATTTTGGTGATGGCGTAACAGCTACTATTAAAAATCCAGTACATTTTTATAATAAACCAGGCACTTACACCATCTCTTTGGTTATTACAAATAATGAAGGATGTTCATCACTTCCAACAAGAAAAACACTCATTGTATATGGAGCTCCTAAGGCCCTCTTTACAATGCCTAAAAAAGTTTGTCAGACAGACACTATTAGATTCACCAACAAGACAATTTTAGGATACGGCACATCAACCTTTGCTTCAGAATGGAATTTTGGAGACGGATCTAGTATCAATACAAACGCGAATCCTAGTCATGTATTTACAAAGCCTGGCATATTTGTAGTATCCTTGAAAGTGAAAGCAGATAGTTCATGTACCACTTCTACCGTATATGATACCATTACCGTTGCTGGATTCCCTTCAGCTGGATTTACGCATCAGTTTAATTGTGTAAATAGTCCGGTAAACTTTATTGACACCTCAAAAGCTGGATTTGCAGATACACTCGGTTCATGGAGATGGACATTTGATAATGGAAGCTTTAGCAACCAAGCTAGTCCTACACATAGATTTAGTAATTTAAGAACCTACAATGTTAAATTACTCGTTAGCGGACTTGCTTGCCCGAATCTAAAAGATTCGGTTACCTATCCACTACTCATTGATGCACCAATTGCATCATTTAATATGAGTGACAGTCTAAGTTGTATAGATTCAATATCCGTTAAATTCACAGACTTCTCTTCTACCTATGCACCAACCACTATAAGAAATTGGAATTGGAATTTTGGAGACGGAACAACCTCTACAATGCAGAGCCCTACGCATTTCTTTAACAAGCCAGGTAAATATTATATTACGCTTACGGTAACAAACAATGAAGGCTGTACTTCACTTCCACTAACCAAACAATTAATTGTTTATGGTTCGCCAAAAGCAGCTTTTGTGATGCCTGAAAAAGTTTGTCAGACAGACACCATCAGATTCACGAATAAAACACAACTTGGGTACGGCTCAATAACCTTTGCTTCAGAATGGAATTTCGGAGACGGATCTAGTATCAATACAAACGCGAATCCTAGTCATGTATTTACAAAGCCTGGCATATTTGTAGTATCCTTGAAAGTGAAAGCAGATAGTTCATGTACCACTTCTACCGTATATGATACCATTACCGTTGCTGGATTCCCTTCAGCTGGATTTACGCATCAGTTTAATTGTGTAAATAGTCCGGTAAACTTTATTGACACCTCAAAAGCTGGATTTGCAGATACACTCGGTTCATGGAGATGGACATTTGATAATGGAAGCTTTAGCAACCAAGCTAGTCCTACACATAGATTTAGTAATTTAAGAACCTACAATGTTAAATTACTCGTTAGCGGACTTGCTTGCCCGAATCTAAAAGATTCGGTTACCTATCCACTACTCATTGATGCACCAATTGCATCATTTAATATGAGTGACAGTCTAAGTTGTATCGACTCAATTAAGATTAAGTTTACAGACCTATCTTCTACCTATGCACCAACCACCATTAGAAATTGGAATTGGAATTTTGGCGATGGTAGTAGCTCTACAACACAAAGTCCAACGCATTTATTTAATAAGCCTGGTAAATATTATATTACCCTTACAGTAACAAATAATGAAGGCTGTACTTCACTTCCACTAACCAAACAATTAATTGTTTACGGCTCACCAAAAGCAGCTTTTGTAATGCCTAAACAAATTTGTTTAACTGATTCCATACCATTTGTAAATACATCAACACTTGGATATGGTAGCACCAAATTTATATCGTACACATGGGATTTTGGTGATGGTATTCCACTCAATTACACAGCTAATCCTACACACCGATTTAAATTTGCTGGAAAATTTGGAGTTCGCTTAACAGTTAGAGCAGATAGCTCTTGTATGACTTCTACCTTTGTAGATTCTGTAACAGTTATTGGTTATCCTAAAGCTAAATTTGGCATCACTAACTATTGTGTTGAAACGCCTATTTTCTTTAAGGACTCAAGTGTTGCTGGCTATGCCGACAAAGTAGGATCTTGGAGATGGGATTTTGGAGATAATTCATTTAGCAGTGTTACGAGTCCAGTTCATATTTATAATCGTATTGGAACGTTTCCTGTTAAACTTTTAGTAAGTGGAAATCTTTGTCCATACTTACAAGACTCCATAACTATTCCGCTAAAAATTATTGATAGAAGAAGAGATTCTGTATACGCGATTAAATACTTACAGTACAATATAGCACAGAGCTTGTGTGCCCTTCCTGGTGGTAACAAATACACATGGTCACCAAGCACCGACATCAATCCAATTGATAGCAGATGCGTTACCATTAATGTACAACATCCAAAAACAATTTATAAGATTACAATTATTGATTCGGCAGGATGTACGATTAATGATAGGCAAGAAATTTGGGGATTCCCAGGAACTGACATATTCTTACCACGGGCATTTATACCTGCAAGTAATAATAGAGATAACGCAATTTTCAAACCAATTTATGTAGGTGTAACGGTAATCAAATACTTTAAAATCTATGATCGATTTGGGCACGAAGTATTTTCAACATCTGATATGAGTAAATATTGGGACGGAACTAGCAATGGCGTTAATCAACCCATGGAAACATATACTTGGATTATACAAGGATTTGACTACAACAATAAACCGGTTATAAGACAAGGCAACGTAACCCTAATTAGATATCAATAAGATAGCAGGAATTTAACATGTTAACCCCCTTTTTATGAGATTTTAGTATCTTGGCACCCATTGTTCACATAACTAATTAATATTTAATGCGTTTTAAGGCCTTTTTAAGTAAGTGCATTGCCGTTGTTACCATTTTGGTAGCAACAGGCATTATTACGCCAGAGGGCTTTGCGCAATCGAAAAAACCTGTTCCAGCAAAAAAGTCTACTTCAAAAAAAGCGCCCGCCAAGAAAAAAGCCCCTGTCAAAAAAAAGACAAGTACTTCAAAAAAGCCTACGAGCAAAAAAAAGAAAAGCAGTAAAAAAAGAAAATCAAAAAGAAGCAGAAAGCCGGTTAGAAGCATTTACTATAACCCCATTCCCAATCCAATTATTTTAAGTGAAAAAACCTGGATATCAACGCCTGCCTTACCTGTTGATAGTGCTAATGTCATAACTACATCTCTACTAACCAATGATTCTGTTTATACAAAAGATTGGGTCAATGCTATCACATTTGTATACGATAGTGTAGCGTTTAATGATTTACCCGAAGAAATTTATTTGCCTTTGATTAACAAGGATGAAAGGTTTTCATTAACCTGGTATGGCAAAATAAATTCGGAATACGGAAAAAGATGGGGCAGACAGCATCATGGTTTAGATGTAGATTTAAATATTGGAGATACTATAGTGGCTGCATTTGATGGCGTTGTAAGGTATGCACAATTTAATAAATCAGGTTTTGGAAACTGCATAGTTATCAGACACAAAAATGGATTGGAAACGATTTACGGACATTTATGCAAAATAGATGTTATAGAAAATCAATACGTAAAAAGTGGACAGCACATTGGACTTGGTGGAACAAGCGGACACTCTACAGGACCACACCTTCATTTTGAAATGCGTTACAAAGATTACTCTTTTGATCCTTTACTATTAATTGACTTAACCACACAACAGTTAAAAACAGAGACCGTTATATTTGATAAAGTAGACCTAGTAAATTACAGATACCCCACTACATCTCCTGTCATTGACGCTTTAGAAAAAAAGCCAACGAGTAAATCTAAAAAGTCGAAAAAAGGTAAAAAATCAAGTAGCAAAAAGAAAAAGCCTACCCCTATTAAGAAGAAAACTCCATCTGGAAAGAAGCCTGTAGCAAAGAAAGCCCCACCTAAAAAAGCGCCTATTAAAAAGGCGCCCGTTAAGAAAAAGAAGTAAAATATCCACATACAATACGCCTAGGCAGTTAAAGGACCCCGTTTGCCTACCTTTACGGCAAATAAATACATACATGCTTAAAGTAGGGATTTTTGGCGTTGGACACCTTGGCAAGTTTCATATATCAAATTGGAAAGAAATTGAAGGCGTAAAAATTATAGGATTTTTTGATCCTAATAATGACAACGCCAATGAAGTCATTAACACACATGGCCTCAAAAGATTTTCTGATGAAGAAAAATTAATTGAAGCCTGTGATATCATCGATGTTATCACACCCACCGATTTGCATTACGAAGTTTGTATGATGGCTATCCGAAAAGGCAAACATGTATTTGTTGAAAAGCCTTTAGCCCATACCCTACAAGAAGGTAAAGATTTAGTGAACATGGTGAGAGAAGCTGGCGTGAAAATGCAAGTGGGTCATGTAGAAAGATTTAATCCTGCCTATTTAGCGTTAAAAGAAATGAACCTCAATCCTATGTTTATTGAAGTGCATAGGCTAGCGCAATTCAATCCAAGAGGCACCGAGGTTAGTGTGATTTTAGATTTAATGATTCATGATATTGATATTATTTTAAGCCTTGTAAAATCGGATGTAAAATCAATATCAGCAAGTGGTGTAGCCGTTATGACCGATACGCCAGACATTGCCAATGTGAGAATTGAATTTAACAATGGCTGTGTTGCTAACTTAACAAGTAGCCGCATTTCAATGAAAAAAATGCGCAAAGTAAGACTCTTCCAAAAAGACGCATACATTGGCATAGATTTATTAGAAAAGAAAACTGAAATTATTAAATTAAAACAACCAGAAGATGTAGGTGTATTTTCTTTTGATATTGAAACGCCAAATGGCAAAAAAACAATTGCTATTGCAAATCCAAGTATCGAACCACTTAACGCTATTAAACTAGAACTTACTTCTTTTGTAGACGCAATTGTAAACAACAAGCCTACGGTGGTAAGTGAAATTGATGGCTATTTAGCAATGGAAGTGGCCCATAAAATTTTAGACAAAATCAACAACACGAGCATTTTACAATAAATCTAAAACACGCCTAGACCTAAAGCACCCCTTTTGTCGAGGGTAAGTGATTGGAAAATGGATCGCGTTTAACCGCCATTTTAATGGCTTTTGCAAAGGCTTTAAAAATGGCTTCTATTTTATGATGCTCATTATCGCCAGCACAACTAATATTTAAATTACACTTTGCTGCGTCCGAAAAGGATTTAAAGAAATGGAAAAACATTTCGGTAGGCATCTCTCCTATTTTTTCTCTTTTAAAAGTAGCGTCCCATACCAACCAGTTTCGACCACCAAAATCAATAAGTACTTTTGCTTCTGCCTCATCCATTGGAAGTGCAAAGCCATAACGCTCCATACCGCGCTTGTCGGCCAGCGCCAAAGCAAATGCTTCGCCAAGCGCTAGTCCAGTATCCTCAATTGTGTGATGCTCATCTATGTGTAAATCACCAATCGTGGTGATGGCTAGATCAATATTTCCATGACGCGCAATTTGCTCGAGCAGATGGTCAAAAAATCCGAGACCTGTATGTATGTTGGCAATGCCGGATCCTGTCAAGTTAATGTCTACTTGTATTTTTGTTTCGTTGGTATTTCGTGCATGGCTCACTTTTCGGAGGCCTAATTTTAAAAAACTATACACTTCCTGCCAGCTATTTGTTTCAAGCGCAATGGTGCTACGTAGGTCTTGATCCTGCTCAGGAGTAAGTGGGTGCAAATCACTTTTAAAATAAATGGCTTTACATCCTAAATTTTTTGCAAGTTGTATATCGGTGTAGCGGTCGCCAATAACAAATGAGTTACTCAAATCGTAAGCCGGATTATTAATCAGATGCGTAAGTAAGCCCGTACCCGGCTTACGCGTAGGCGCATTATCGTGTGCGAAGGTTTTGTCAATAATCACCTCATCAAAGGTGAACCCTTCCCCTTCAAGTGTACGAAGCATTAAATTTTGGTAGGGATAAAAAGTAGCTTCCGGATAGGATGGCGTACCAAGTCCATCTTGGTTGGTCACCATTACTTTATAATAATCAAGTGATGCGGCAATATTTGAGAGTCCAACAATAGCCCCCGGTACAAAGCTTGTTTTATCTGTGCTATCTACCTGAAAATCTTGTGGCGGCTCTTGTAAAATCACACCGTCTCTATCAATAAATAAAATTCTCTTCATGCCAGATTATTATACGCTATTTTAATTTACTTCTTGTTTGCTTCACCTGCAAAGGTGTTACCGGACCTGCTTTATTCGACCAATTACTTCTTATGAAAGTTAGTACATCTGCAATTTGTTGATCCGTTAAATCGGCGGCAGCAGGCATGGCATTGGAATAGAGTTCTCCATCAATTTCAACGCGGTCTGCAAAGCCTTTTACAATATATTTGATCAGTTTAGCTACGTCAGATCCATTCACAGCAGTCGATGCATCTAGTGGTGCGTTGAGTTTTGGAACACCGCCTCCATCTGCTTGATGGCATACCATACAACGTTGTAGGTAGACTATTTTACCGCGCGCGACACTTGCTGCTACGAGTTTATTACTACTTTGCGCAGACGACCCCGCAACAAATAGTAATACAAAAACAAACGTTATATAAATACGCTGCATGCTTTTTTATTTTTGGTACATGATTCTGTAAATCGTTCCTTTCACATCATCAGAGATGTACAAAGAACCATCAGGACCTTCTGCTAAACCACAAGGACGGTGCTGTGCATCACGTGGATTTTTCACTACTGATTTTCCAGAAAATCCATCTGCAAATACTTCCCACTTTCCGGTTGGTTTTCCGTTTTCGTAAGGAACAAATACAACATAGTAGCCTTCTTGCGGAAGCGGTGATCTATTCCATGAGCCGTGAAACGCAATAAACGCACCGTTTTTATAACGAGCTGGAAATTGATTGCCGGTGTAAAATAAAAGACCGTTAGGTGCCATGTGTGCGGGAAACGCCATAGCAGGATTGATGTATTTATCATCTACTGTTTTAACACCATCACCACCATATTCTGGTGCCATCATTTTTTTTCCTTTTACATGATCATAGTAAATATAAGGCCAGCCTGCATTGTCGCCTTTTCTAATAGCGTACATGGTTTCTGAAGGAAGCTCGGCACTTGTTGTTGTATCGTATAAATCAGGAAATAAATTATTTAGCATATCTCTACCATGCTGTGTCACAAACAACTGGTTTAATTGGTTGTTCCAATCAAGTCCTACCACATTTCTAAGTCCAGTTGCATAGCGCACACCTGTTGCGTAGCTCTGGTTTAACTGATCAACTTTAAACTGCCAAATACCACCTGCCGAATCTAGTATTGGACAAGGCATCATACCCATCGATCCTTTGGTACGATCTTTTTCTTGGCATGAATTTGAAGGCGCACCAACATTTACATAAATATTACCCGCATTGTCAAGTGTAATAGATTTTGAGTTGTGTTGGCCTTTATCAACGAGTCCAGTAACGATGGTAGCTGCTGCATTTTCATCCACAATATCTCCATTTTCATTGAGCGCATATTTAAATACTTCTTTGTTAGAAGCCGCATATAAATAATTGCCTTTGATGGCGATACCGGTACCCGTAAAATTTCCAAATGATGTTTTAGTTTCCGCTCTTCCATCACCATCGGTATCTTTTAAAACTAAAACGCCTTTTCCATTATCAAGTCTTTCAAGTTTAGCATAAATAGCACCTTGTTTGTTTACTACAATATGTCTTGTACGACCTAAATTATCTGCTACTTTTAAAGCAGCAAATCCTGAAGGAAGTGTTAAGCCTGCATTATCTGCATCGGGTTTAATATTTTGCGCAGATGTGCTAACATTTGCAAGCAACATCGAAATAAACAAACTTGAGAAAACTAAAAATTGAGTAACTTTTTTCATGGTATAAAAATTGATGTATAAATAGAGCTCTAATATAATTATTATTTAAACGTAATGGTCATTTTGTTTACCTGTTGTACCAGGCCTGCATGGCATCTACAAGCAAGGTGTTTTCTTTTTCGGTGCCAATGGTAATTCGGAGGCAGTTTTCACAAAGTTCTACGCTGCTGCGGTCTCTAACCACTATTTGCTGCGTTAACAAAAAGTCATACACTGCCCTTGCATCTGCTATTTTAACGAGTAAAAAATTAGCATCAGACGGGTACACTTTTTCTACCGTAGGCATTTTTCTAAACACATTCGCTAGCGCCTCACGCATATTTACAATAATTTTAATCATATCGTTTACCTGACCCACTTCTTCAAGGGCTTTTAATACGAGCTCTTGGGTTGCGGTATTGATATTATACGGAGGCTTTACTTTGTCTAAAATAGAAATGATTGCTTCAGAAGCATAAGCCATACCAAGTCTTAATCCAGCAAGTCCCCAAGCTTTACTTAAGGTTTGCAAGACCACTAAATTGGGATAGTCTTGCAACTCCTGAATAAAAGATTTTTGCTTCGAAAAATTAATATAGGCTTCATCAATAACAACGAGACCATTAAAATTATTAAGCACCATTTCGATAGAGGAACGCTCGATAGAATTTCCGGTAGGATTATTGGGTGAGCATATCCATATGATTTTAGTGTTGGCGTCAATTAAATTTTCTATATGAATAAGGTCTAATTGAAAATCAGGAAGTAAGGGCGCTTTTTTAATTTTTATATCATTGATATTAGCACTCACTTCATACATGCCATAGGTAGGCGGACAAATAATAACATTATCCTTGCCTGGCGCACAAAAACTTCTAAATAATAAATCAATACACTCATCACTTCCATTTCCAATAAATACTTGTTCTGCCGGAACCGATTTGATCACAGATAATGCAGCCTTAATAGCTACTTGATGTGGGTCGGGATAGCGGTTGTACCACTTGGTTAATGGTGAACCAAAACTATTTTCATTGGCGTCTAAAAAAACTTTAGCTGTGCCACTAAATTCATCTCTCGCCGATGAATACGGTGCCAAGTTTTTAATATTTTCTCTCACTAATTTTTGAACATCAAACATGCTACTGTATTTATGCTTTCAAGTATTTATAATGTTTGCAAACGAATGGTGATTGCATTTTTATGTGCGTCTAACCCTTCTGCTGCTGCCATGGTTTCTACTGCTGCTCCAATGGCTTGTAATCCTGCAGGCGTTAATTTTTGATAGGTTATTTTTTTTACAAAACTATCCACACTCACGCCACTATACGCCCTTGCATAACCACTTGTAGGAAGTGTATGGTTGGTGCCACTCGCATAATCCCCCACCGATTCTGGACTATAATTTCCTAAAAATACAGAACCTGCATTGGTTATTTGTTCGCCAATTACTTCATCATTTTTGCAAGCAATAATAAGGTGCTCTGCAGCGTAACTATTTACAATAAAAATAGCCTGCTCCATGGAGTCAACTACAATAGCAGTGCTATTTTCAAGTGCCTGTTGCGCGGTATCCTTTCGAGGGAGTACCGCTAATTGAGATACTAAAGCCTCGTTAATTTCATCTACTAGTTTACTACTCGTACTTACAAGTAGCACCTGACTATCCGGCCCATGTTCTGCCTGCGACAATAAATCAGAAGCCACAAAACCCGGATTACAAGTTTCATCCGCTAATACACACACTTCGCTAGGCCCTGCAGGCATATCAATAGCCACACCTGATTGTTGCACCAGTTGTTTTGCAGCAGTAACATACTGGTTACCCGGACCAAAAATTTTATACACCTGCGGCACCGTTTCGGTGCCGTATGCCATCGCTGCAATAGCCTGCACACCACCTATTTTATAGATACTAGTAACACCTACCACCGATGCTGCATATAAAATAGCAGGATGCACGGATCCGTCTTTTGATGGAGGCGTACATAAAATAATTTCTTTACAACCTGCTATCACTGCAGGAATACCCAGCATTAAAACCGTACTAAATAATGGTGCCGATCCACCCGGTATATAAAGCCCCACTTTATCAATCCCCACAGTTTTACGCCAGCAACGCACACCTGGCATCGTTTCTATTGTTACCGGAGCATTTACCTGCGCTTCATGAAAGCAACGAATATTTTTTGCAGCAAGCTGAATGGCTACTTTTAATGCAGGCGCTAGTGATAGCGTAGCTTCATTTATTTCTGTAGCAGAAACTTGCAAATTATCAATAGTTACACCATCAAATTGTTTTGTGTAGGAAACTACCGCTTTGTCACCACCTGTGCGTACCGCATCTAAAACACCCTGTACCACAGTTTGCAGTGCAGCATGATCCATTACTGGTCTTTGCAGTAATTCCGGAAGTGTTTCTAATAAAGGGTTTACAATTATTTTCATACAATATTTTTATATCACCATTTTTTCTATCGGTACTACTAAAATTCCTTGTGCACCAGCTGCTTTTAACTGTTCAATAATTTCCCAAAAATCATTTTCATTGAGTACACTATGAACGCTACTCCAACCTGGTTCTGCTAAAGGTAATACCGTAGGGCTTTTCATACCAGGTAATAATGCAATGATATCAGATAGTTTATCATTGGGGGCATTCAATAAAATGTATTTGGTGTTACGCGCCTTTTTTACAGATTCAATTCTAAATAATAAACGGTCAATGATGGCCTGCTTTTCGGCACTAATTAAACTCGTTGCAACGAGTACTGCTTCAGAGACCAAAATGGTTTCGGCTTCTTTTAAGCCATTCGAAAATAAAGTAGATCCACTACTTACCAAATCACAAATTGCATCGGCTAATCCAATGCTTGGCGCAATTTCTACACTTCCGCTAATTTCATGCACCTCAGCAGCTACACCCTTGTCTTTTAAATATTTCGATAAAATAACTGGATAGCTAGTAGCCACTTTTTTGCCTTCTAAAAATGATAAGCCCGTATAATTTTCGGATTTACGCACAGCTATACTAAGCCTACATTTGCCAAAGCCCAATTTGTTAAGTACAGTTAGCGGCTTGTTTTTTTCATACACTACATTTTCTCCTACAATACCAATATCTGCAACACCATCTTCAACGTATTGAGGAATATCATCATCACGCAAAAAATAAACTTCGATGGGGAAATTAGAAGCTTCTGCCTTTAACTTGTTTAGGCCATTACTAATATCAATCCCACACTCTTTTAAAAGTTTAATAGAATCGTCATGTAACCTCCCACTTTTTTGAATCGCTAACCTTAATTTCATATACTTAGTTTAAAATAAAAGAGGCCTACCAAATGGTAAGCCTCTTCAATGTTTTATAATGACACAAACACCTACAGCCTACCCGTTTGGTAAGAAATGATGATGGTGGTTATGTGTAAATTGCTTCATTAGAGTACAAAAATAGCGCCTTGGTGGGCATTGAGCAAATAAAATTGAAATTTAGGTCTTAAATAACCTAAAATCCTCCACAAAACTAGCTTTTGGCAGGCTCTGCTTTAACTACTTCAATCTCAAATACCAACACACTATTGGGCGGTATGGCTTTACTCCTAGTGCGCATACCATAAGCGATGCCTGCTGGAATAATAATTTTTATGGTGCCGCCTACCCTACATTTGGGCACTCCTATTTGCCAACCTTTAATTAATCGCTGCAAAGGAAAACGTGCAGGCTTATCTTTTGTTTGATCAAAAATAGAACCGTCCTTTAAAAGTGTTCCTTTATAAAAAACAGTAACGGTATCGGTTACATGTACATAATCACCACTACCTTCTTTTACAATTTGATAATAAACGCCACCAACACTTCCTATGGTATCAATAATACCTGCTGCAACAGCTGCTTTAATTTGTGCAATATCTTTTTGTGCCAAACTTAAAGAGTCTGCGTCTTTTGTAAAATCAATAACTGGTTTATTTAAAAGTGCTGGCCTCGTAAAGGATTGACCAAAATTTGCTGTGGCATTTTTAAACCCGCCATGCCAAAGTTCAAATGCACCATTTGATGTTACGCTGGCACCATAATCGATTCGATCTCCCATTTTTCCAGTAACATCATATGAAAAGCGCGCTTCTGTAAGCTCTTGCCACTGCCCATTGGCACCGTTTTGAATCCACTGATTTCCAAACAAAGCTTTTCTTTCTAGCTGACCATTAATGCCTACAAAGTTTTCACTAAATGAATATAAACCTCGTAAAGCCTTGCCATCTTTTGGTGCCGAAAAACTCGCGATTAATTTCCATCTTTGTTTTTCTGGAACATAAAAATAACCCGAATAAATAGTTGTTTGAGAAGCAGAATCTGTTAATGCAGTTACTAAAAATTTATACGTGGTTTGGGTTTTCCATGGGTAAACAAAGTGGCTATGTCCTCCTGTACCTTCGTTACCAAAATCATTGGTTATTACACTGTCCCCTTTTGCAAGTAGCACGACTCTATTATCGGTTTCTACTTTATTACGGTCTACGGCTTCGTTACCTGCATCCCACACCGAAAATATAACGCGTCTTTCCTTTTCACTATTTACCTGAATACCAAAATAACCACGTGCAAAACCACAGGCCATATAATAGGTATGAATTGGATCAAAGCCAGCAGGGACGGTTATTTCATTGTAAAAAGAAACCGTTTTAACGCTATCTGAAACCGGGTATTTTAAATGCACAGATGCCGCATTGCGCCTAGGTTTGTGGTTGTAATGCATTTGTTCCACCGCTGTGCCGCCGAGTAAAATTCCCGCAATAGATGCCTGCATGCGCGCCGTATTTTTAGGCATTGATAAAGTGATTTGAACAAAGCCTGTATCGGATATTAAAACCTTTCCCAGTTTAAGGGTTGTAAATTTACTCGTTGCAGGAAGCATCACTTTTAATACAGTAGCACCCACACTTACCTGAATAGGCTGGGCCCATTTATTGTTGAACTGTAACTGAACGCGCAACTCCCCCGCCTTTCTGATTTTTACAAAAAAATGAATTTGCTTACTAGCTTGTTTCCAATTGTAATACGTTGGGTTCCCTTTTACAAATTGATCTTCCTCTTCTTCATCTTGCAATTGGAGCCCTGTGTTAAGCGGTGTTATATAAGCAGTCGTAACAGATAGCACACTATCGCTTTGCGCAAATAAACTGCCACTCAGCGTCACAAACAAAACAATACTAAAAATATTTTTTTTCATAGTTATATATTTATGTAGCCTCAAACCAAATGGGTTTTGTGTTATCAGGCTCTGCATTATAATTAATAAATAATTCATCTCCAGCAGCAACTGGCTTTACAGTTATAATAGAAATAGTGGCGTTATCAAAATCCATTTCATAGACGCAGTTGGCTGCATACGAATGATTGTAAATAGAAAGATAACCAAGCGCCACGCAGGCCGACAATAAATCGTCACCCCACTCAAAAATATAATCATACATAAGTGTTTTTTCTAAATGGGCCCGCTCTTCTGGACTCACCACCAACACCGGCGAAATTTCTATAGTCGTTCCCACCTCAATACTTTCGGTGGCAAACACACCCCTTCCGCGCTGATCAGATGGGGCAATGGTTAAAATGGGTAATATCATATAAATCAATGTCGGATATGAAGATACAGCCTCTTTTCATATCATTTAATATGGACGAATCACAAATGATGACTAAATTGCGCCCATGTCTTTGGAGCTAGACCAATTAAATATCAATGAACAGTTCGAACAGCTCATCGCTAAAGAAGATAAGCTAGAAATTAAAGAGTTTCTAGATGATCAAAATATTAGCGATGTGGCGGAGCTTATCAATGAATATCCCGAGTACGAAGCCCAAATTATTGCTAATATGGCCATTCATAGGGCGGCTAGTGTTTTTAAAATTTTGGATATTGCCCAGCAAAAAGACATTGTAAAAGAACTGCCTTCTTCAAAAACTGCCGAGTTATTAAATGAACTTCCTGCCGATGACCGTACCGACTTTTTGGAGGAACTTCCTAAAGCGGCCATTCGTGATTTAATTAAATTACTCGACCCCGAGGAAAGAAAAATTACCCTCGCCATGCTTGGGTACCCCGAGGATAGTGTGGGCCGTTTAATGACGCCCGACTATGTTTATGTATTCGCGCACAATACGGTTACTGAAGTTTTTAGTACCATCCGAAAGTTTGGAAAAAATTCTGAAACCATCGATGTTATTTATATCATTGATCAAAAGGGCGAACTGGTAGATGACATCAGAATTAGAGACGTTATTTTAGCGGCACCCTATAAAAGAGTAGATGAAATTATTGATGGTCGTATTGTTTCCTTAAATGTACATGACGATCAGGAGCATGCCAATCAGGTTTTTAAAATGAACAACCGCATGGCGCTTCCAGTGGTAGATGATAATAATATTTTGTTAGGCATTGTAACCATCGATGATATGCTTTGGGTTGCCAACGAAGAGTTCAGCGAAGACATGCAAAAAATGGGTGGTACCGAAGCATTAAACGAACCGTATTTAGATATCCCTTTACTAAAACTCTTCAAAAAAAGAGTAGGTTGGTTGGTCATTTTATTCATTGGTGAAATGCTCACAGCTACTGCCATGGGTTATTTTCAGGATGAAATTGCAAAAGCCATTGTGCTTGCATTATTTGTACCACTGATTATCTCTAGTGGAGGTAATAGCGGCTCGCAAGCTTCTACTTTAATTATTCAGGCCATGGCCGTTGGTGAAATTACCATTACCGATTGGTGGCGCGTGCTACGCCGTGAAATTACCAGTGGCATGTTACTGGGCACCGTACTTGGTATCATTGGTTTTATACGCGTTGGCGTATGGCATTCTATCTTCCCCAACATTTATGGTGAACACTGGATGATGATTGGATTTACCGTTGGATTTTCATTAATAGGCGTTGTGTTATGGGGTACCTTATCAGGCTCCATGCTACCCATCTTTTTAAAGCGTTTAGGATTTGACCCTGCTGTTTCATCGGCACCATTTGTTGCTACACTTGTAGATGTAACTGGGCTCATTATCTATTTTAGCTTCGCCTACCTATTCTTGCAAGGACTGCTTTTATAACGACTTAGAATTTAAGTCCAATACCAAGTTGCAACGAAGCTGTTTTCCATGTTTCCATGTCATCAATGGCATTAATATTTTGCAAGCCTGCAACATATCTACCATAAATTCTGAAAGAACTTAAGTTTAATTGCGCACCAACTACTGCAGAAATATCCCCAGTCTTAAAAGCATTTTCCGCATTGTTTAATACATTTTTATCTTGACCAATAAGCATACCAAATTGAGGTCCTGCATTAAATGTAATGAGCTTGCCTAAATTAAGACGCAGTAAAATAGGGATACTTAAATAGTTGAGTCTTGTATAGGCATTATCAATTAAAAAAGCTTGGGTAAATCTAGCATTGTATAATGTAGAAAAACTAGAACGCTTGGTCATGGTTTGACTGTACAAAAGTTCTGGCTGAATGCCTATAAATTTATTAATATCAATTTCTGCAAAAGCGCCAACCATATAACCCATATCAAAAGCATCATTAAAAGATTGGCCATTCACTTTGTTTAAATTTAAACCACCTTTCACACCTAATTTAAAACCTGCTTGCGCAGCAGCACCAAGTGATAAAAAAACAATAAGTCCAAATAAAATAAACGTCTTTTTCATAATCGAAATTTTTATATTAGTAAGTTCTAGTATTTAAAACGAAAAAAACTCCAACTAATTGTTAAATGGCTTAACTATAACTTATCTAAACCAATTCTATAACCGTGATTTCTGGAAGTATACCTACCCTGCCTGGATAACCAATAAATCCATACCCTCTATTCACGTATAGTTTTTGTGATCCTTGCTCATATAAACCCGCCCACTGCTTATACATCCACTGCACAGGGCTCCATTTAAAATAAGGATTTTCGAGACCAAACTGCATGCCATGGGTATGACCAGAAAGCATCAAATCAATACTGTTATATTCAGGTAAAACTTGTGCATCCCAGTGGCTAGGGTCGTGACTTAATAAAATTTTAAACTTAATATCTTCGGTACCTACATGTGCAAGATCCATTTTCCCATACTTCGGAAAACGCGCCTTAGCACCCCAGTTTTCGATGCCTAACAAAGCAATTTTTTCAACCCCTTTTTCTAACACCACATGCTCGTTCATTAATAATCGCCAGCCCATATTGGCATGTACTTTTTTAAGCGATTCTAAATTATCTATTTTTTCCTGCGCGGTAGGCCACTGAACATAATCACCATAATCATGATTACCTAATGTAGAATAAACACCGAGTGGCGCAGTTAAACGACCAAAGGAATTTTGATAAGGTTCCATTTCTATTGCCCTATCATTTACTAGATCACCCGTAAATACGATGAGATCGGCCTTTTGTTTTAATATCAAATCGATACCCTTATTAACTGCCTCGATGTCCTGAAAACTTCCACTATGAATATCACTTATGTGTACCATGCGCATCCCTTTAAACGCCTCTGGTAAATTTTTAAACTGAAGTTTTATATTTTTTACTTGATACTTGTATTTGTTACTAAAACCAAATAGTAAAGTTCCAAATAAAGTACCACCAAGTCCAAGACCAAGCCAACTTAAAAAAATAGATCTTGGAATACCCTGCCCTTCTGGTCCCATGTATTGTGCGCCTGATAATGGAAAAATTTTATTCATGAGCACAAGTGCACCCCGCCTAATATCATCTGCTACAAAAAACAATGAACCAATTAATTTGGCTAAAAAAAGTCCTATCAAAATGGCAAACACATAATTTCTAAAAATCTTAGAAGTTTGCAAAAATTGGAGGTAAGGAAAAGAAAGCATGGTAGCAATGGTAAAAAAAGAAACCACCCAATAAGTAACATATATGGCCTGACGCCCCCTTTCGGACCCCTGCTGGCTTACTGTTTTTAGCGCCTGAAAAACGTACAAATCGAGTAAAAAAATGATGAGAGCGATGATCCACCAGCTTGTTGCACTACGCATAGAAATGAGTTAATTGAGTGATTTTATGCCAAAATCGGTTGGAAAAAGGCAAAATTAACCCTTTTTTAGCCGTTTTTAGGGAATTTTGACATGAGGCTAATAGTACAACAAAGTATGGATAAGATTGTTTCAAAAGATGTAGCTGAAAGCTTATTTTTGGCAACTTACAAGCATTAAATATTATGGCGAGAATTATAGGCGTAGCCAATCAAAAAGGAGGTGTGGGCAAAACAACGACTGCTATCAATGTAGCGGCAAGTTTGGCTGTTTTAGAGTTTAAAACGTTACTTGTAGATGCCGACCCGCAGGCAAACAGCACCACTGGTGTTGGATTTGATTTGCACAACATTACAAACAGTTTGTATGATTGCATGGTTAACAATGCAACCGCCAATGATGTGATTTTAAAATCAGAAGTCCCCAACCTAGATTTAATTCCTTCACATATAGATTTAGTGGGCGCCGAAATTGAAATGATCAATTATCCGAACAGAGAAAATGTGATGAAAGGTATTTTAGATGCCGTTCGTGATAAGTATGATTTTATCATTATCGATTGTTCACCTTCACTTGGTCTAATTACCGTTAATTCACTCGTTGCTGCTGATAGTGTTATTGTTCCTGTACAGTGTGAATTTTTTGCACTAGAAGGATTGGGTAAATTACTCAACACCATTAAAATTGTTCAGAGCAGGTTAAATCCAGCACTTCAAATAGAAGGCATTTTAATGACCATGTATGATGGCCGTTTACGTTTAAGCAATCAAGTGGTAAGCGAAGTGAGAAGACATTTTGATGAAATGGTTTTTGATACCATTATTCACCGTAACACCAGATTGAGTGAATCACCAAGTGTAGGAAAGCCGGTTATTTTATATGATGCCGATAGTAAGGGTACCATCAATTATTTAAACCTTGCTAAAGAAATTTTACAAAACAATGGCATGACAAAAATTTCTAACGAAGAAAGAATTATTGAATAATGAGTAGTCCTAAAAATAACAAAGAAATGATTGGCAAAGGACTTAGGTCCCTGCTTTCTAATATTGACGCAGAATACAAAACCCCTAAGGGACAGGTAGAGCCTGCACTTGCGCAACAAGCCGTTGCTACCAGTAAAATTGCGCTCGCAGATATTCAAATCAATCCAAAGCAACCACGCCGCGATTTTGACGAGCAGGCATTACACGAACTTGCTGAGTCTATTAAAATTCATGATGTTATTCAACCATTAACGGTTTCTAAATTAGCATCTGGCAAATACCAATTGATTGCGGGTGAGCGCAGGTTTAGAGCGTCTAAAATGGCAGGCTTAAAAGAAGTGCCTGTGTATGTAAGACAAGCCAACGACCAACAATTACTAGAGTGGGCTTTACTTGAAAATTTACAAAGAGAAAATTTAAATGCCATTGAAATAGGCATCAGCTATAAGCGCATGATGGACGAGCTCTCTTACACGCAAGAGCAGGTAGCAGAGCGCATGGGTAAAGAAAGAAGTACCGTTTCAAATTACATTCGTCTTTTAAAATTACCACCCGATTTACAACTTGCTATTAGAAGTAGTAAAATATCAATGGGCCATGCAAGAGCGCTGGTAAACATTGACACCATTGATAGACAACTTTTTGTTTTCAAAGAAATCATTCAAAAAAGTTTAAGCGTTAGACAAACCGAAGAACTGGTGCGCAAAATGTACCTCGCACAAAAACCTGCAGGTGCCAAAGACAATAAATCTAGCCTTCCTACAGCCTATAAAAAAATTGAAGACAATTTATCTTCGCATTTTTCTACAAAAGTTAAAATGACCCATTCTAAAAAAGGAACGGGCAGCATTACCATCGAGTATTTTTCATTGGACGAACTCAATAAAATACTAGATGCCATGAACGTAACGGTAAATTAAAATGACAGGTGCAAAAAAGTTGAGCTTTTATTTTATTGGCTGCATCCTTTTTTGCAGCGCGGAGTTGAGTGCTCAAAAAAAAGACAGTGCTGCGCAAAAAACTGTAGCTACTGTTGCAAAATTTAAACCTCAAACTGCTACCCGCAGAGCCGCTATTTTACCAGGCTGGGGTCAAGCAACCAATAAAGAATATTGGAAAATCCCACTGGTATATGGTGTTTTAGCCATCCCCGGTGCCTTGTACTTTTACAATGACAGTTGGTACAACAAAACAAAATACGCATACGAAGCAAAATTTAAGGCACAAGCCCCTACCCTAGATAGTTCTGGACTTGCTGGCATCGATCCACAATTAAAAAATTTAGGAGTCGCCTCCCTACAGTCTTACCGAAACACATTTAGAAGAGATAGAGACTATTCCATTTTATATTTTATATTGGCTTGGGGGCTTCAAGTAGCTGATGCTACTGTTTTTGCGCACCTTAAACAATTTGATGTTTCTGATGATTTATCTTTACAAGTAAAACCACAGTTCAACCCAAACACTAGAACACCTGGCGTTGGGCTCGTGTTAAATTTTAAAGAGCCATCCAAAAAAATATTTACGACAAAATAAAGTAAGCATGAATATTGCACTCGTTGGATACGGAAAAATGGGTAAAGCCATAGAAGAAATTGCAGTAGCAAATGGTCATACCATTGGATTAAAAATAGACCTCGATAATGCCGCAGATTTATGCGCAGATAAAATAGCAGGCATCGATGTTGCCATTGAATTTACAGGACCACATAGTGCATTTGACAATGTCATGAAATGTTTATCATTAGGTGTTCCGGTAGTTTGCGGATCTACTGGTTGGCTAGAAAATTACGAAGAAGCAAAAACATTTTGCGAGGCGCAAAACGGCACCCTTATTTATGCAAGTAATTTTAGTATCGGTGTTAACTTATTTTTTGAAGTCAACAAAACCCTCGCTGCCCTAATGGCAAAACATACGAATTATGAGGTGAGCTTACATGAAATTCACCACACACAAAAAAAAGATGCCCCTAGCGGAACAGCTATAACACTTGCAGAACAGGTGCTTGAAGCTATCCCGCATAAAACTAAATGGTTGAATGAAGCGTCTGGTGTAGGGTCAGATTTATTAATCACATCAGAACGCATAGATCCAGCACCTGGCACACACACCACTACCTATGCGTCAACTATTGACACCATAGAAATTACACATACCGCGCACAACCGTAAAGGATTTGCAGGAGGTGCCGTATTAGCTGCCGAATTTGCTGCTACACACAAAGGAATTTTTTCAATGAAAGAAGTTTTAGGACTATAAATAAATAAACATGAATCAGCCCTTCTTAACAGAATTATTTAAAGATCAATCATACAATAAAAATCAGTTTTTTTTAATTGCCGGACCATGCGTGGTAGAAAGTGAAGAACTGGTGATGGAAATTGCTGATAAAGTAAGTGATATTTGTAAAAATCTTGGCATTGCCTATGTGTTTAAAGCCAGTTACCGCAAAGCCAACCGCACAAGCGCTAATTCTTTTACCGGCATTGGTGACGACAATGGACTTGAGCTTATAAAAAAAGTAGGCGCTACATATAACTTACCTACTACTTCAGATATTCACGCACACGACGAAGCTGCTATTGCTGCTCAGTACATCGACATTCTACAAATTCCTGCATTCCTTTGCCGCCAAACAGATTTATTGGTTGCTGCTGCCGAAACAGGTAAAATTGTAAACGTAAAAAAAGGACAATTTTTAAGTGGTGCTTCTATGAAATTTGCAGTTGATAAAATTAAATTAGCGGGCAACAACAATATCATGTTAACAGAGCGTGGTAATACTTTTGGCTATCAAGACTTGGTGGTGGATTATAGAAACATTCCTGCCATGAAAGAAAACAATGTACCTGTAATAATGGATTGCACCCACTCACTTCAACAACCCAATCAAACAAGTGGCGTAACAGGTGGTAACCCGCATTTAATTGAAACGATTGCAAAAGCGGCTATCGCAACTGGTGCCGACGGGTTATTTATTGAAACACACCCGAATCCTGCTGTTGCAAAAAGTGATGGTGCCAATATGCTACCACTTCATTTACTGGAACCGTTACTAGAAAAATTAGTGCGATTAAGAGAGGCCGTTATTTAAAGCCAAATAAAAAAAGTCTACCAATTATTTAATGGATTTCTTTTGCCCGCTAAAATGTAGCGTTTGATGTTCATCCAAAAAGCGAGCACCATATAAATAATAACCGGTGATCCGAGGGTTAAAAAGCTGATATAAATAAACCACATTCTAATACGGGAAGTGGCAATACCTAGCCTTTCCCCTATGGCATTACAAACGCCAAAAGCCCTTAATTCTACAAATTCCCTCATTTTTTGAATCATAACGGTACTTTTTTAAGAAGTGTAGGGCAATTTAGGGCATTTATAGTAAAGAAACTCTTTTGAGCACCCCTCTTTTTTTTCGTAATTTTGCAGCAGATTTATTTCATACTATTGCCTACGTTTTATGCCAAGGAAATAACCTTTCAGATTTTTTTTAATTAAAAAAATGTAAATTATGTGTGGAATTGTAGGATATATTGGCCATAGGGAAGCTTATCCAATTGTATTAAAAGGTTTAAAGCGACTAGAATACCGTGGTTACGACAGTACCGGGGTTGCCATTATTCAAGACGGTGATTTACAAGTACACAAAAAGAAAGGGAAGGTTGTAGAATTAGAGGAAGCCGTGGTTGGGAAAAATATGCACTCAACTATCTGCATTGGACATACACGCTGGGCAACACATGGTGAACCATCTGACAGAAATGCTCACCCACATTTATCAAATAATGGCAGGTTAGCCATGCTTCACAATGGTATTATTGAGAACTATGCACAAATCAAACAAGAGTTAACGAACAAGGGATATACTTTTAAAAGTGATACCGATACCGAAGTGTTATTAAATTTTATTCAAGATATTCAGGACAATAATAAAAGTACTTTAGAAGAAGCATTACGTATTGCGTTAAAAAGAATTGTAGGTGCTTATTGTATTTTATTAATTGATCAGGACGATCCTGAAACCATTATTGCTGCACGTAAAGGAAGTCCGTTGGTTATTGGCATTGGCAAAGGTGAACACTTTTTAGCAAGCGACGCATCTCCTATTATCGAGTACACAAAGGAAGTGGTTTATGTCAATGATTATGAGATTGCGATTGTAAAAGCTGACGAATTAATTTTAAAGAATTTAGGAAACGAAAAACAAACTCCCTTTATTCAGAAACTAGATATGGAACTTGCCGCTATTGAAAAAGGTGGCTACGAACATTTCATGTTGAAAGAAATTTTTGAACAACCCGATACTATTTTCGACTGTTTAAGAGGTCGGTTATTACATGAGCAACAACAAATTGTTATGGCAGGTGTAGACAACCATATTGAAGCCCTAACAAAGGCATCGCGTATTTTGATTGTGGCTTGCGGAACCAGTTGGCATGCAGGTTTGGTAGCAGAATATATGATAGAAGAGTTATGCCGTATACCTGTGGAAGTAGAATATGCATCTGAATTCAGATACCGTAATCCTGTGATTCATGCTGGTGATGTGATTATTGCTATTTCGCAAAGTGGCGAAACGGCCGATACTTTAGTAGCACTAGAAAGTGCAAAAGAAAAAGGAGCATTTATATTTGGTGTGGTAAATGCAGTAGGAAGTAGTATTGCACGATTAAGTCATGCAGGTGCTTATACCCATGCAGGACCAGAAATTGGTGTAGCAAGTACAAAGGCATTTACAGGACAATTAGCTGTATTAACAATGATGGCATTAAAAATGGCCAAAGCAAAAGGAAGCATTAGTGATGAACGTTATTCACACTTAGTAAACGAGTTGGCTTCTGTTCCAAAAAAAGTAAAAGAAATTTTAGCGGATACTTCTAAAATTGAAAGCATTGCACAACAATATAAAGGTGCTAGTGACTTTTTATATTTAGGACGTGGTTATAATTTTCCGATTGCATTAGAAGGTGCCTTAAAATTAAAAGAGATTACCTATATACATGCCGAAGGTTATCCTGCAGCAGAAATGAAACATGGCCCTATCGCTTTGGTGGACGAAAATCTACCAGTAGTATTTGTGGCCACCAAGGATATGTATTATGACAAAGTAGTTTCAAATATTCAGGAAATTAAAGCTAGAAAAGGGCAGGTAATTGCTGTGGCTACCCTAGGTGATACCGTTTTGCCAACCATGTCTGACAATATTATGTTTGTGCCAGATATCGACGAGGTTATTGCCCCCCTGTTAAGTGTAATCCCTTTACAATTATTAAGTTATTATGTAGGTACTTATAAAGGTATTGATGTAGACAAGCCAAGAAATTTAGCAAAATCAGTTACCGTGGAATAGCGTGAACCTGGACAGAATCTTTGCTCTATATTTTAAATATTTTACTACTTTATATGAATAACATTAATAAGATTTCAATTAACAAGTTGGGCTATGGATTTATTAAGGACTTACCCAAAGGAAAGGACGAATACTATTTAAGAAATAAGCAAAATAGAAGTGGTATAGCCTATCGCAAGCTAACTGCATTCGAAATTGAAATATTAGTTCGGAATAGAAACAGTAGTGATGAATGGTCCAACATTTTAGTATCCAATGAATTTAATCCTGAGTTGGTAAAAAATTGTTCTTTCTTTGGCCTAAACCGCATTGGTAATTTAGAAACAAGCTGTTTATGCTTTAGCGACTTAATTGTCCCCATTGGGATTTATAATTCTACTATTATTAGTTGTGATTTCGGAAACAATGTATCAGTGCATAATGTGAACTATATGTCTCACTATATATTAGGCAATGAGGTAATCATCAATAATGTAAATGAATTAGTCACCACCAATCACGCAAAATTTGGAAATGGTATTCTAAAAAAAGGAGAGCCAGAATCGGTAAGAATATGGTTGGAAATATGTAATGAAAATACCGGCAGAAAAGTACTTCCGTTTAATGGTATGACAGCGGGGGACGCCTATTTATGGACAAGAAATAGATCAGATTCTACTTTACAACAAAAATTTATTGAATTAACAGAAAACCAATTTGATGATAAATTGGGATACTACGGAAAAGTGGGTGACAGAACAGTAATAAAGAACTGTAAAATCATAAAAGATGTTTGGATTGGAGAAGATGCCTATTTAAAAGGTGCAAATAAAATAAAGAACGTCACAATTAATTCCCACCCAGATGCAACAACACAAATAGGTGAAGGCTGTGAATTAGTGAATGGAATTATTGGTTATGGCTGCAGAATATTTTATGGTATTAAAGCCGTTCGTTTTGTATTATCCGATTATTCTCAATTGAAGTATGGAGCAAGACTCATTAATTCATTTTTAGGCCCTAATGCAACAATCTCTTGTTGTGAGGTCTTAAATTCATTGATATTCCCTGCACACGAACAGCACCATAATAATAGTTTCTTATGCGCTGCAACGGTAATGGGACAATCCAATATTGCGGCAGGTGCTACCCTTGGCTCAAACCATAATAGCCGTGGAGCGGATGGTGAAGTGATCATGGGTAGAGGATTTTGGCCTGGTTTGTGTGTAAGTATAAAACATAATTCAGTGTTTGCTAGTTTCGCCTTACTAAACAAAGGAGATTATAATTACGAACTAAATATTCCAATCCCATTTTCATTAATAAGTAACGATCCTTCAAAAGACGAACTAATTATTATGCCAGGCTACTGGTTCTTGTACAATTTTTATGCATTAGCAAGAAACGCATGGAAGTATGTGGACCGAGACAAACGTAAGTACAAAACACCAATCTTTGAATATGATTACCTTGCTCCTGATTCCGTGAATGAACTATTTACGGCATATGAAATTATTGCCAAGGCGGTTGCAACAGCTCATTTAACAAAGCAAAAGAAAACGGTATTTCCAGACGAATCAAAATTATTGATATTAGGTGAAAGTTTATTAACCTCCAAGACTAAAAAAGAGATTGATACATTAGAAGTAATAGTGCATGGATTTGAGAATAGTAAACGAAAAGTAAAACTGATTAAATCCTATGATGCTTACCATATGTTTGAAAAAATCATTTTCATATATGGTATAGAAGCAGCTTTACGTATTACAGATAATAAAAAAGGGGAAAGTATTATTAGCACGCTGCAACAAGTTAAGCTATCGCCTACCAATTTAACTTGGGCCAACATCGGAGGACAGTTAATCCCAGAAAAAAAAGTGGAAGGGCTATTAAATAAAATCAAATCCGGTGAGATCGAAAGTTGGAATCAAGTACACAAATTTTACGAAACCGAATCAGGTAAATACAATTCCAGAAAAGACTTGCATGCATTGTCATCTTTAGAAAGGCTCACCAAAAAATCACTAAGCAACCTGTCAGCCACTCAATTTATAAAATGGTTAAATACTTATTTAGAAATCAAAAAAGACATCACTATACGTATCCAAAACACGCGCGCTAAGGATTATGCAAATCCATTTAGGAAAATGGTGTACGAAAATGAAGCTGAAATGAATGCCGTTATTGGAAGTATAGCCGATAATAGTTTTATCAAGGAACAAAAAAATGTATTGATCCAGTTGGAAACAAAACTTGTCGGACTAAAAAAAGAATTGAAATAATTATAACGATATTCTTTCTTTTACTTAGCCATCATGTTTAGACTATGTATTTATAATAATTTACATCAAAATCGCTTGTTTTTGACCAATTTCCACTCTGAAAATCGGCATTTTGGCTTAACTTTGCAGCAGATTTTTAAAAATCAATTCAACCACTTTAAATACCTAATGTTATGGCTTTTGACATTGAAATGATCAAAAAAGTGTACGCAGAAATGCCTGCAAAAATTAATGCAGCTAGAGAAGCACTTGGCAGACCCCTAACCCTTTCAGAAAAAATTCTTTTTTCACATTTACATGGTGATCAATCTCCAAGTAATTTTGAAAGAGGCGGTTCTTATGTAGACTTTGCTCCAGACCGCGTTGCGATGCAAGACGCAACAGCACAAATGGCATTGTTACAATTTATGCAAGCAGGTCGTCCAAAAGTTGCAGTACCTAGCACCGTGCATTGTGATCACTTAATTTCTGCAAAAGTAGAAGCCAAACAAGATTTACAAGTAGCAACAACAGAGAGTAAAGAAGTGTATGATTTCTTAGCTTCAGTTTCTAATAAATATGGCATTGGTTTTTGGAAACCAGGTGCAGGTATTATTCACCAAGTAGTTTTAGAAAATTATGCATTCCCTGGTGGTATGATGATTGGTACCGATTCACATACCGTTAACGCAGGTGGTTTAGGTATGTTAGCGATTGGTGTTGGTGGTGCAGATGCATGTGATGTGATGGCAGGACTTGCTTGGGAATTAAAATGGCCTAAACTCATAGGTATTAAATTAACGGGTAAGTTAAACGGCTGGACAGCGCCCAAAGATGTGATTTTAAAAGTGGCTGGTATCTTAACGGTGAAAGGTGGTACTGGTGCGATTGTAGAATATTTTGGTGAAGGTGCAACAAGCATGAGTTGTACAGGTAAAGGAACCATTTGTAATATGGGTGCCGAAATTGGTGCTACTACTTCTACATTTGGTTACGATGCTAGCATGAGCCGTTACTTAAGCTCTACTGGCCGTGCCGATGTTGCTGCATTAGCTGATACGATTGCAGAACATTTAACTGCTGACGCAGAAGTATATGCAAATCCAGAAAAATACTTCGATCAAGTGATTGAAATTGATTTGAATACTTTAGAGCCACACTTAAACGGACCATTCACACCAGATTTAGCGACACCAATTTCTAAAATGAAAGAAGTAGCTGCTGCAAACGGATGGCCTACAACTGTAGAAGTTGGTTTAATTGGTAGTTGTACCAACTCTTCTTACGAAGACATTAGTCGTGCAGTTAGCCTTGCTAAACAAGTAGCACAAAAAGGACTTACGACAAAGGCCGAATACATGATTACACCAGGTTCTGAACAGGTAAGATACACGATCGAAAGAGATGGTTTCTTAGATGTGTTTAGTCAAATTGGTGCGAAAGTATTTGCAAACGCTTGTGGACCTTGTATTGGTATGTGGGAGCGCGTTGGTGCAGAGAAAAAAGAAAAAAATACCATCGTACATTCTTTCAATAGAAACTTTGCAAAGCGTGCCGATGGTAACCCTAATACATTTGCATTTGTTGCATCTCCAGAAATTGTTACAGCACTTGCGATTGCAGGTGACTTAACTTTTAATCCATTAACGGATACCTTAACCAACGATAAAGGCGAACAAGTAATGTTAGACGCCCCTACTGGTGACGAATTACCAATAAAAGGTTTTGCCGTAGAAGATGCAGGCTACCAAGCACCTGCTGCAGATGGTTCGGGCGTTGTTGTTGCAGTTGATCCTTCTTCTAAACGTTTACAACTATTAGATCCTTTTGCTGCATGGGAAGGCACCGATTTAAAATCATTGAAATTATTAATTAAAGCTAAAGGCAAGTGTACCACAGATCATATTTCTATGGCAGGTCCTTGGTTAAAATTCCGTGGTCACCTAGATAATATTTCTAACAACATGCTCATTGGTGCGGTTAACTTTTTCAATGAAAAAACCGACAGCGTAAAAAATCAATTAACTGGATCTTTTGATACGGTTCCTAATACCCAAAGAGCTTACAAAGCTGCAGGTGTTGGTACCATTGTAGTGGGTGACGAAAACTACGGAGAAGGTAGTTCTCGTGAGCATGCTGCCATGGAGCCACGTCATTTGGGTGTGCGTGTGGTATTAACAAAATCATTTGCACGTATCCACGAAACAAACCTTAAAAAACAAGGTATGTTGGCCTTAACTTTTGTAGACAAAGCAGACTACGATAAAATTCAGGAAGATGATAGTATCGATGTTGTTGGCTTAACAAGCTTTGCACCAGGTACGCCGTTAACTCTAGTGGTAACACACAAAGACGGATCAACTGACTCTATTCAAGCAAACCACACCTATAACCAACAACAAATTGAGTGGTTTAAAGCGGGTGGTGCGTTAAATATTATTAGAAAGCAAGTTGCTGGATAAATAGCTGCTATGATAAAAACAGCCCTTGTTTCGTTTGGTATGAGTGGGCGCGTGTTCCACGCGCCATTTATAAACTTGAATCCAAATTTTGTGCTAGCAGGCGCGTGGGAACGCTCTTCTAAAAACATACAAGCCGTTTACCCGGGTGTTACATCCTACGAATCATATGAAGCCATCCTTACCGACCCAAGTATTGATTTAGTAGTTGTTAATAGCCCTAACGACACGCACTTTACATACACCAAACAAGCTCTACTTGCCGGAAAACATGTAGTGGTAGAAAAAGCATTTACCGTTACAGTAGAAGAAGCGGAAGAACTCGCTGCACTTGCGGTGCAACAACAAAAAGTATTAACAGTATATCAAAACAGACGTTATGATGCTGATTTTTTAACGATACAAAAACTGATTGCCCAACATAAAATTGGACATTTCTTAGACGTACAAATTTCTTACGAACGCTACCGAACTACCTTAAGTCCTAAAGTACACAAAGAACAACCAACACCGGGTGCTGGCGTATTACTAGATTTAGGCCCACACTTAGTAGATCAGGCCATTCAGCTTTCGGGTATGCCTACTGCTGTGTTTGCAGACCTTCGCATCACAAGATCGGTGTCGTTAGTCGATGATTATTTCACACTCCTATTATACTACCCTACCCACCGCATACTACTTACCAGTGGTATGGTGTTTATGCAAGTAGGGCCTGGCTATAAAATTTATGGTACCAAAGGCTGTTTTATAAAAAATAGATCCGATGTGCAAGAAGATTTATTATTAGCAGGACACAAACCTGGAGGTGAAAACTGGGGTAAAGAGGATCCCAAAAACTATGGAACACTAAGCACCGATACAGATGGTGTCATTACAAGTACCATCATTGAAAGTGAGCGTGGTGATTATGGAAAATACTATGAGGCAGTAGCAGCAGCCATTCTAGAAAATAAACCAGTACCCGTTACACCACAAGAAGGCATTAACATTATGAAAGTGCTGGTGGCTGCTAAACAAAGCCACGAAATAAAACAAGTGGTACAGTTATAAATTCGTTTATGGCGCATCCCTATATTATTCAAATAAAAAAAGAATTTGCAACGGATGCCAATACTGCAAAAGCAGCAGGCGCCAAAGCATACCTGTTGCATCAGTTTGAATTTTATGGGCTTCAAACACCGGAGCGACGAAGTATTTGCAAGGTATTTTACAAAACCTATCCAGTAACAAAGCACACAGAACTAGCAACCATCATCAAAGAAGCCTTTAACGAACCACAGCGGGAGCTCCATTATTTTGCCATAGAACTACTTGCTTTTCACCACAAATTATGGACCAACAAAACAATAACACTTATTGAATGGATGCTTACCCATAAAAGCTGGTGGGACAGTGTAGATTCTATCAATTCAAATGTAATTGGAAAGTATTTTATCAAATTTCCTGAATTGTTAGAAAACACTACGCACAAATGGAATAACGCTAGTAATATTTGGCTACAGCGTATGAGTATTTTATTTCAACTACCTTACAAAGAAAAAACCAACACGCAACTACTAGAAAAATACATTGTTAACTGTATTGACACCAACGAGTTTTTTGTTAATAAAGCCATTGGCTGGGCGCTGCGCGCCTATGCCTATACCAATAAAAAATGGGTTATAAAATTTGTAAAAGACCACCCCCAACTTTCTAATTTATCTAAGCGCGAGGCTCTTAAACACCAATAATCATATGGAAGCTACCACCCACAATACCAGATTTCAAAAGGCAAGAAATTATAAGAGAAAAAGGGTTTCTATTAAAGCAGAAATCAAAAGTAGCCTCTATATTTTTTTAGGCATTATTGCTGCGGGCTTTGGCCTCAATGGTTTTTTACTACCTAATAAGTTTATAGATGGTGGCGTAACCGGTGTTTCCCTTTTATTAACGGAGCTCACGCAACTTCCCTTTTCGGTACTCATCATTTTAATTAATATCCCATTTATATTTTTAAGCTACTTTACTTTAGGAAAATCATTTGCTTTCAAAACATTACTAGCCATCATTGGCTTAGGTATTTGCGTTGCATTTGTTCATTTCCCAATTATCACCAACGATAAATTACTCGTTTCTATTTTTGGTGGCATTTTTTTAGGAGCGGGGATTGGCCTAACCATTAGAGGTGGGGGTGTAATTGATGGTACTGAGGTACTTGCTATTTATATTAGTAAAAAAATGGGTGTAACCATTGGTGACATCATCATCATCATCAATGTTATTATATTTGGATCTGCTGCCTTTTTATTGTCTATCGAAACAGCACTGTACTCTATGATCACCTACTTTGCAGCTTCAAAAACACTCGATTTTATTATCGAAGGTATCGACGAATACATAGGCGTCACCATTGTTTCATCGCACAACAAAGAAATTAAAGACATGATTGTTCAAACCATGGGAAGAGGCGTTACCGTATATAAGGGCGCCAATGGAACTGGTAAAAGAGGAGAACGCGATGACATTGATATTATCTACACGGTTATCACTAGATTAGAAATCAATAAACTAAATACAGAGATCGAAAAAATAAGCCCCACTGCATTTGTGGTGATGACTTCTGTTAAAGATACCAAGGGTGGTATGATCAAGAAAAAAGCGCACAAGCACTAAATACAAATGGCCGCACAAGTGCGGCCATTTGGCGGGTCTAAAAATTTTTAGCCACTACATTTTTTTAGCGTCTTCAATAAATTTAGCAAGTCCAATATCTGTTAAAGGATGTTTTAACAAACCTAAAATAGAATCTAGCGGACAGGTACAAACGTCGGCACCTGCTTCTGCAGCTTTAACAATATGTAGCGCATTTCTGATAGACGCTGCTAATATTTCTGTTTTAAAACCTTGGATATCATAAATGTGTCTGATTTGACCAATCAGTTCCATACCATCCCAAGAGCTATCGTCAATTCTTCCAATAAATGGAGACACATAAGTAGCACCTGCTTTAGCCGCTAAAATAGCTTGACCTGCACTAAACACAAGTGTACAATTGGTTCTAATTCCATTATCAGTAAACCACTTGATTGCTTTAATACCATCTTTAATAAGTGGTACTTTAACCACAATATTTGGGTGGATCGCAGCTAGCTTTTTACCTTCTTCTACCATCGTAGCAAAATCGGTAGAAAGTACTTCGGCACTCACATCACCATCTGCCATTTCGCAAATTGTTTTGTAGTGGTTGGCAATGGCTGCTTCGCCTTTAACACCTTCTTTAGCCATTAACGTAGGGTTGGTTGTAACACCATCCAAAATGCCTAAATCGTAGGCTTCTTTAATTTGAGCGAGGTTGCCCGTGTCAATAAAAAACTTCATGGTTTTTCTGTTAAAAGTAAATTCCCCGAAATAGACGGGGAATAAAAAAAATGGCAGGCTACTCACATCGCACCGCTCAACCGCTTATCCTTGCTGTATTCCTACCCTGGGGAGGTTCTGCAGGAGCTGGTCGTGTAAGACCTGCCGATACAAAAGTAAGGTTTGCCCTCAATTCTCCCTAATTTTTAAGCCATTAAATACACCAAATTATCTGGTTCTGAGCTGATTTCGTGAATTCACCTTGGCAAAGCCAATTAACTCGTCATGACGGCCACCAAGTGTCCTATAATAGTAGAAAATGGTATAATCGTTTTCGGTTTCCCAAAAATTACCGTCTGTTAGGGCAAAAGAAGAAGTGGATAAAGGAGCACCTTTATCTTTAGTAAGGTACGTGTAATTGTAGAAACCCTGTTTTAAGAGCAGCGTTTTGGTGTAGGCGCCTACTACAGGGTCAAATTCCATTTTTGACGTATCCCCTAGCATATTTCCGGTTAGCGCACCTACCATGTAGAGTTCTTTGCCTGGAAGCGGTTTTAATCCGGGAGTTACATACGTGAAATTTACGTTTGCATAATCACCTTGCCACCAAGGATTAATAAGTTCGGTGGTGGCGGTAGACATCCAACCATTGGTATCCATGTAAAAAATATTGCGCTGATCGTTTCGTGTAAAATCTGGTTTCACAACAATGGTTAATGGCGTTGTTGACTTATCGGTTCTAACAACCCTGTCCGACTCAAATCTAAAACTTCGAATATCTACCCAGCGGTATTCTTTTCCGGCTTCAAATACTTGTTGCACATCTTCTGTAGAATATTCAAAATTCTTTCCTCTAATAAATGTAGGCTGTGTTATAAAATCAGCCCCTATGTATTTATTATTTTGTAAAATAAGAAGTTTTGTTTGCTGCCCTGGACTTAAAATATTTAAATCTTTAGTGCCCACATTGACCTGAATTTTTTGGTGTGTGCGCATAATATCAGAACCGTAAGGTTGTGTGATACCAGCACCTACCGTTACTTTTTCTTCTAGTACATACAACCTTTTTGTAAACGCAAGTTTAGAAGTATCGTTATCTAAAAAAACTTTTAAAATATAATTACCACTTTTTGTTGGAACCGAATTTTTTTCGGGCAGTAGCACCTGATAATGTACATAACGCGTTAATGCAACGCTCGACACGCGGTACATACTAATTCTATTTTGAGGAAAGCCACTTATATAATCAAATGGGTTTAACATGGCGGGTGTCCAGTCTGCATTACAAAGTTGAAAACTGTAAAAATAATTTTTAGGTACACCCGACAAATCATCAAAATGCAGTTCTAATGCATCAGATGATTGAAGCCTGATAATGGGTATTGAAAGTTGATTGTTTTGCTGAAAAAGAACTGGGGTTTTAATATTTGACATATAAATTTGGTCCGGAACACGCTGCGCCATAAGAGCAGTTGTACAAACAAGTATTAATAACATACAGCCGGTCCAATATTTATGGGATAGATTCATGCTTACAAAAATACTATTCGTAATTTTACCAAAACAACCTTTTTGGGCCTATCCTACCATATTGCCAAACGTATCGCCTTTAACAAGCAGCAAAGCTTTTCCCGGTTTATCATCCGGCTTTCTGTGGTGGCTACTGCCGTAAGCATTACAGCCATGATTATTACGCTGGCCTTTGTAAATGGTTTTCAGGAAAAAGTAGCCGATAAAATTTTTGGCTTTTGGGGGCATATCCGGGTACAAAAATATGAGGTAGGCAAGTCGTTGGTATCTGAGGAGCTTCCACTTATCAGAAATAAAGAAGTCGAAAAAAATATATCAGCCACACCCAGAATAATTTCATACAACAGTTTTGCAACAAAATCTGCGGTATTAGAATCGCAAACTGATATTGAAGGCGTGCTTATTAAAGGCATCGAAAAAAATGAAAACCATACTGCACTCAAGCAGTTTTTAGTAGCTGGCAGGTGGATACAGTATACCGATAGTTTGTACAGTAAAGAAACCATTGTTTCAGACGCTGTTGCAAAGGCGCTACAAATAAAAATTAATGATACGATAAAAGTGCATTTCGTTTCTACCAATACAGATGCACAAAAAACCTACCGCAAATTAGTGGTTGTTGGATTTTATCATACCGGCATTGACGAGTATGATAAACTTTTTATGATAGCAGACATTAATTTAATTAGGCGCATTAATAATTGGGAACCCAATCAAATTGGGGGTTACGAAGTTTTTATTGATCAATATCAAAACATTGATGCAGTAAGTAATAATTTATCCAATGCCTTACCTTCAGAATGGATGAGTAAAAGCATCAAAGAAGTGTACCCGAATATTTTTGATTGGCTAGACATTCAAGACGTAAACCGTAATGTTGTATTTATTGTAATGGGTATTGTAGCACTTATTAATTTAATTACTTGCCTTCTCATTTTAATGCTAGAACGCACCAATATGATTGGACTATTAAAATCGATGGGGGCTACCAATTGGACCATTCAAAAAATATTTATTGTATACGCTTCCTTTATAACCATTGCTGGCGTTGGCTTTGGCCTTATTGTAGGGCTTGGCATTTGTCTCTTACAACAAGCTACCGGATTTATCACACTCGATGAAGCGTCTTATTATATCTCAGTGGCGCCCGTAAAAATTATTGCTTGGCAGGTAGCTGCCGTTTGTATTGGTACCAGCTTGGTATGTTTTGTATCCCTGTTTTTACCTACGCTTCTTATTCCAAAAATTAGTCCGGTTAAAGCGATTGAATTTAAATAAGCCCCACAATATATAATAAAATTTACCGCGTTAATTGTGCTACAATAACACCTGCGGCGATACCGGCATTTAAAGACTCTGCACCTCCAATTTTAGGAATGGTAACCGGATGTGTAATAAGGTCCAAAATATTTTCACGAATACCTTTTCCTTCACTCCCAATAACAAGTAAGCCCTCCTTAACCGCATTTGTTGTAAATATATTTTCACCTTCTAATAAAGCACCATAAACAGGTAATTTTACAGTAGGCATCCATTCTTGCAAATTTTTATAAGTTACTGATACGCGCATAAAACTTCCCATGGTGGCACCAATTACTTTTGGATTGTACACATCTACGGTATCTTCACTAGCCACTATTTGTGTAATCCCAAACCAATCAGCGGTTCTAATAATGGTGCCCATATTTCCAGGATCCTGAATGCCATCTAGTACAAGTGTTAATTGACCCCCCAAATCCAGTGCCTTTACTTGTTGAGGCATCATGGCAACAGCCAATACTTGATTGGGTGTTTGAAGCATACTCATTTTTTCAAGTTCAAATACTTCAATGCGGGTTACTTCAATACTAGCATCTGGCGACTCCCAACTATCAAGCGCATACACGGCTTTTAAAGGATAGCCTGCAGCAATCATTTCACCTACTAGCTTTACGCCTTCGGCAATAAAACAACCGGTTTCAAGTCTAACTTTTTTGTCGGACAAAGATTGGATATATTTGAGCTCAGACTTTGTTACCATCGTTATGCGTTTAGTAAGCAATTTTAATTATTTAACCAGTACACTTATCACCATTGTCGTGATTTGTATGTTATCTGCTTGTTCCGAACAACGCCGAACTACGGTTGTCAACTACCCTATTAACAAGGCCTTTGTTTACAACAATAAAATTGAAATTGCCGGTACAGGGTCCAAAGATGAGAAAAAACAATTAACTACCGAACTTGATAATTACTGGGACGATAGTATTCGGATCAGAAGCATCCAAAAATTTGGCTTTTTCTATAAAATAAAGCAGCCCGCGGTTTTTGACCCTATTAATTTGCAGCGGTCTATTAGCTTTATGAACGCCTACTTGCAAACCAGGGGTTTTTACAGAGCATCTTTTGCCGATTCAATTAGAGTAGACACCCTGGGTGACCAACTACAAACGAATATTATATTAAAAATAAATACCGGCAGCAAAACACTCGTTAACAAAGTAGGTTACGCCATTGAAGACAGCAGTTTACAACAACTAACGAGTAAGCACAACAATCAAAGCAGCCTAAAACAAGGGAGCGTTTATACTAAAGAGTCTATCAGTCAAGATTTGGACCGCTTAACAAGCTTATACCGTAGTAATGGGTACTATGGATTTAACAAAGAAAATTTAGTAGCAGAGGTTGATACCGTAGATACCAAATTATTAGAAATTATTACCAATCCTTTTTTACAAATTAATAGAATTGATAGCATTGAGGCAAAGCAACAATCAAATATCAACTGGGATATTCTAATAAAAAATAAAAAGGTACTTGATAGCAATCAAACAACACCATTTACAATAAGAGCCGTTCACTATTATCCAGAAGTGAGTATTTATGAATCGCCTGACACATTAATTGGCAATCAATTTTTAACCAACAATTATAATCAGCAAATTCATTTTCACAATAAAACTGGAAAGTTTAGTAGCAAACCAATTTTACAACACAATTATTTATATCCTGGAACACTCTATAACGAAAACCTGTACTACAAAACACTTAATACCGTAGGACAAATAGGTGCCTGGCAACAAGTGGATGCAAGAATTTTAAAAACAGCAAAAGACAGCCTTGATATTCATTTATTTTTAGCACCTGCTTCTAAACAAAGTGCCTCCATCGATCTAGAAGGTAGCCGAAACTCTGCAGATATTGTAACCGGTAATACACTTGGTATTTCTACCAATCTAAACTACACCAACCGTAACGTTTGGAAACAGGCCATACAATCTGTTACAAGTTTTAGAACTGGAGTAGAATTAAATTTAATTGGCGCCACAGACAACAATATTGTACAAACTTTTTTAATCAATGCTGGACATACCTATGCGATTCCGCATATTATGCAGCCATTTAAAAATTGGAAAAAAATAAAAGCACTAGACAACCAAAGAACACTTGTTTCCATCAATGGTTCTTATGTCGATAGAAGAGATTATTACCAAATAAAATCACTGGTAACAAGTATTGGTTACGAGTGGCACCAACAAAAAAAGAACGGTGATAATATTTGGTTGTACAAACCACTCAATCTTGAACTCTATGGTATTACTAGACTTGGTGGACTAGATAGCCTTATTAAAAACAATCCGTTTTTACAAGCATCATTTAATGAGGGCAATATTTTTAGCCAAAGCTTTTCATTTATTAGAACGGTGAATAGTGTCAAGCACAAAAATAGAAGCCACTACCTCCGAATTAGCGCCGAAGAGGCGGGCGGTATTTTTGAAATTTTCCCAAGTATTAAAAACAATGTATACCGGTATATCAAAACAGAAACCGAGTACAGACAATTAAACCGTTACAGAAAATCTGAATTTGCGTACCGTGCTTTTGCTGGCTTTGGTTATAATTATGGATCCGATCCTGTATTAGGCAAAAGCTTACCGTTTTTCAAACAATTTATTGCAGGTGGCCCTTATAGCATGCGCGCTTGGGGACTCAGACAGTTAGGACTTGGAAGCTCCGTGTTTAGTGATACGGTTAACTCAAGTTATAGAGACCGTTTTGGCGACATGCAACTCGAAACAAATATTGAATACCGCTTTACCCTTGCAAATTTTTCATCTGTAAAAATTGGCGGTGCTGTATTTGCTGATATTGGAAATGTTTGGAACGTTAAAAAAAATGCCACCGAACCAGATGCACATTTTACATTTAAAAATTTTGGAAGAGACCTAGCGATTGGCTTAGGTACTGGACTTAGGTTTGACTTCTCGTATTTTTTATTGCGCTTTGATTTGGCCTACCGCGTAAAAGACCCTGCACGTCAACAAAATAATGGATGGATGAGCTTTAATAATTTTGCGATCACAGAAACGCGTGCCTCCGGTTTAAAAGTAAATAACCTGGCTCTACAGTTTGGTATCGGCCTCCCCTTTTAGCATTGCAATATGCTGTTCAAATGCAGTTATTTGCATGGCGTCTTCTACTAAAAATGATCCAATTTTTGTACGCCTTAGGCTACTTAAATACCCGCCAACACCAAGTGCTGCACCAAAATCGTTGGCTAAACTTCTGATGTAAGTTCCTGTAGAACAAGCAACCCTAAAATGTACTATAGGCAATTCAATATTTGTGATTTCAAATGCGTAAATCGTAACAGGTCTTGGATCTATTTCTACTTCTTCTCCATTACGCGCTGCTAAATACAATCGCTGTCCATCTTTTTTAATAGCTGAGTGCATGGGTGGCATTTGCATAATTGCTCCGGTAAACTGAGCGGTTGTATCCAGTACTTTTTGCGGCGTAATATTTTCTAAAGAAGTGATTTTGGTGGGCTCACTTTCCAAGTCAAAAGTGGGCGTTGTAGCACCGAGTGTAATGGTACCGGTATACTCTTTTTCCATGCCCATATAATCATTGATTTGCTTGGTAAATTTTCCCGTGCAAACAATAAGAAGCCCTGTAGCCAGTGGGTCGAGGGTTCCGGCATGACCCACTTTTGCAATGCGTGTTTGGTAACGCACTTTTTTAATGATATCAAATGAAGTCCATTTGAGTGGCTTATCAATTAATATCACCTGCCCATCAAGGTAGGGCTGCATGGATGGATGGTACTCTTTTTGCTTCTTCATAGATTAATAAGCCCTCGCAAATAAAACGCGCTGTGTAGAAGGGTTACCCGATAAAATACAAGTGCCCGCTTCCTGCTTATTATCTAAAGGAATACATCTAATAGTAGCCTTGGTTTGTTCTTTAATTTTTTCTTCTGTTTCAGGTGAGCCGTCCCAATGTGCCGATATAAATCCGGTTTTGTTATCTAGTAACTGAACAAACTCGTCCCAAGTATTAGCCTCTGTAATATGATCATCTCTAAAGGCCTTGGCTCTATTATATATATTTGCCTGAATTTCGTCAAGTAAATTTTTTACGTGAAGTCCAATACCATCAATCGAAGCATTTGCTTTTTCTTTGGTATCACGTCTAGCTACTTCTACAATATTTTGTTCTAAATCTCTTGCACCAATTGCAATTCTTACAGGCACCCCTTTCATTTCATATTCTGCAAATTTCCATCCTGGTCTTGCATTATCACTATCATCATATTTTACAGAAACACCAAGCGCTTTTAATTCGGCCATCATCACAGTTACTTTTGCATCGATCGCTGCTTTTTGTTCGTCGCCTTTAAAAATTGGAACAATCACAACTTGTAGTGGAGCAATTTTTGGTGGTAATACAAGCCCTTGATCATCACTATGTGCCATCACAAGTGCACCAATTAAACGTGTACTCACGCCCCAACTAGTAGCCCACACATATTCTAGGTTATTGTTCTTATCAGAAAATTTAACATCAAATGCTTTCGCAAAATTTTGTCCTAAAAAGTGTGAGGTACCTGCCTGTAACGCTTTACCATCCTGCATCATAGCCTCTATACAATAGGTATCTTCGGCACCTGCAAAACGTTCATTAGCCGTTTTTACACCTTTAATTACTGGAAGTGCCATCCAATTTTCTACAAAATCGGCATACACATCTAGCATTTTAGTGGTTTCTTCTATAGCTTCTGCTTTAGTAGCATGTGCCGTATGTCCTTCCTGCCATAAAAACTCGGCAGTGCGTAAAAAAAGTCGGGTTCTCATTTCCCAACGCACCACATTGGCCCACTGGTTTACGAGTATTGGTAAATCACGATAAGACTGAATCCATCCTTTGTAAGTATTCCAAATAATTGCTTCCGATGTAGGACGCACCACTAATTCTTCTTCCAGTTTTGCTTCTGGATCTACAATTAATTTTCCTTTATTATTAGGATCTGATTTTAAACGGTAATGTGTAACAATAGCGCACTCTTTTGCGAAACCTTCTGCATTTTTTTCTTCGGCCTCAAATAAACTTTTAGGAATAAATAAAGGGAAGTATGCATTTTGGTGACCCGTGTCTTTAAACATTTTGTCTAATACATCACGCATGTTTTCCCATAGTGCAAAACCATAGGGTTTAATCACCATACAGCCTCTAACCGCACTATGATCTGCGAGGCTTCCTTTAATCACTAAATCGTTGTACCACTGCGAATAATCTTGCGCTCTTGGGGTTATTTCCTTGCTCATAATTGAATTACAATATTCTTAACAAAATAATAGGCTTACAATTGTTAGTTTAGATATCAGATACCGACCCTGTAATTGTAGTTGCCTGCACCGCAAATGTATGTAACTTCGCATAATAGTATACCTAAATACCCATCTGCCATGAAAACTAACCTCCTATCAGTAGCAGTTTTACTCGTTTTTGCAACAAGTTGCGGCACCGTTTACGAAGCCGGGCAAACCCCCGACGACGTTTACTATTCGCCCGCTAATGGCGTTAATAAAAAAGAATTAGAACGTGAAGAAGAAGCCAAGGATCAGTATGAGCGTTATAGCGAGCTGCAAGAAGACCGTTTTTTACGTCTTAAACTAAGCAACCGCTACCGCTTTAACTGCATCGATGATTACAGTTATTGGTATGATAGCCGCTTTGATTTTGTGGGAAATAGATTCAATAATAATTTCAACAACTTCAGATACAATTATAATTGCGGTTGCAATAATGGATTTAATCCTGGCCTCGGTTTTGGGTCTAATTTAGGACTTGGCTACGGCTGGGGTAATGGTTTTAGAAATCCTATTAGTAGTGTCATTGCTTTTAAAAATCCAAGGGTAAATATTGGCGGAGGTGCAGGATCTAATGTTACTGCATTTAAAAATAAAACATACGGCAACGTTAATTTAGGCTACCGCAATCCAAAAACAGGCGTGTATGAAACAGGAAATACCGGCAATAGTTTTGGGAACCTTGTAAAAAGAGTATTCTCTACAGCAACAACGGTTGCAGGCGCTGTAAACAACAACAGTTGGGACAGAGCTTCCAGAAGTTTTTCCAATTCTAGTAGTAGCCCTGCTCCAATGCCATCAAGCAGTGCAGGCGGCAATAGCGGTGGTGTAAAAAGCACCGGCACTAGCACATCAACTGGCAGAGGCGGAAGAGATAACTAGTTCTAAAGGATTCAATCTAACATTTATGAAACTAACGATACTTGCTGTTGCAACATTATTTGTTACAACCTTATTTGCACAACAACCAGACTATGCGCTGCGCACAGCTTGGTTTACACAAAATGGTTCTGCTAGAAATATAGCAACCGGTGGTGTGATGGGCTCACTTGGTGGTGAAATTACAGCCAACCACGTAAATCCTGCTGGGCTTGGATTGTTTAAAACATCTGAGTTTGTAATGTCGCCTGGTATGAACTTCAACAACAACAAATTAAACTACAGAGGCTCCGATACCACCAGTGCAAAAAATAATATGCTCTACGGTACAAGTGGTTTTGTTTTTGGATTTAGCAACAATAAAAAAAGCAAGTGGACCAGTAATGCCGTTGCGGTTTCTATTAATCAAGTAGCCAATTACAATAACAGGGTAACGTTTAAGGGCTTTAATAATATGAGTTCTTTTTCGGAGCAATACCTCGAAGAACTCACGCGAGATTTAGCGGACACCAATGCAGCACTGAGTAATTATATTTTTGGATCCTCATTAGCGTTCAGAACTTTTTTAGTTGACACGTCTAATAATGCACAAGGTAGATTTGATGGTTACCAAAGTATGGTGCCTATTTCTACAGGTGTAAACCAAAGTTATGACGCCAACACAAATGGTGGCTACCACGAATTAGCACTGGGTCTTGCAGGTAATATGGAAGACAAAATGTATGTAGGCGGAAGCTTAACCATTCCGATCATTAATTACAATCGTGAACTTACTTACACCGAAAAAGACGCGACCAATAACCCTAATAATCAATTTGAGAGTTTCACTTTTCAAGAAAGCTTTAGCTCTAGAGGTATTGGTATGGGTTTAAAACTAGGAACCATTTATAAACCCACCGAATTTTGGCGTGTTGGCCTTGCGGTGCACACACCACAGGTGATTGGATTTAAAGATGAAGTAAGGGCTTCCTTAATTGCCAATACCGAATCGTATGCGAGAACAAGATCTGCTAACAGCGATGCACTCAATAGTGGTAAAGCAGGCGAAAGCAATTATACCTTAATTACGCCTTGGAGAGCAACGGCCAGTGCGAGTTATGTATTTAGAGAAGTGAAAGACACCCGCAAACAGCGCGCTTTTTTAAGTGCCGATATTGAGTATGTAAATTACAAAGGCTCAAGATTTTCTACAGCTGACCCTACCGATATGGGTTTAAAAAATTATTACACGCAGGTAAACGAAGCCATTAAAGAAAACTACAAAGGCAATTTTAATCTAAAGCTAGGTGGTGAAATAAAATTCCACACCGTTATGTTTAGATTGGGTGGCGCTTATTATGGTAGCCCCTACGCCGACGATGCTTTAGATGCTAGCAGAATGCTTGCTACAGGCGGCATTGGCTATAGAGACCATGGAATATTTATTGATTTAAGCTATGCGCACATCATGAACAAAGATGTTCAATTTGCATACCGCTTAAACGATAAACCAAATACGTTTGCTTCACAAGCAGGATCAAGAGGAACGGTGATGTTAACTTTTGGTATCAAGCTCTAACCAGTTTATTTGATTGTCTTTTGTAAACCAAGTCATTTGACGTTTGGCATACTGTCTGGTATGTTGCTTAATCATCGTTACAGCATCTTGTAAAGATATTTCTCCGCGGAGGTGTTCAAATATTTCCTGATAGCCTACTGTTTGTAATGCATTTACGTGTGCCATGGGTAAAAGCCCTTTCACTTCTTCGAGTAGTCCATCTTGCATCATCGCGTCTACCCTTTCATTGATACGACTATTGAGTATTTCACGGGGCATAGATAGCCCAACTTTTAAAATATTAAAAGGCCTAGTAACTTTTTGTTCTGTTTGAAAACCAGTGATTGATTTTCCGGTTGCAAGCACTATTTCAAGTGCGCGCATAAGACGCTGCGGATTGTTTTTTTCGTGAGTGCTTTCCCAATAGATTGGATCTTTAGTGGCTACTTCTTTTTGCAACCATTCGAGACCATTTATTTCATAGTCTGTAATCATTCTATTTCTAATGGTTGGATCTATAGCGGGCATCACGTCAATACCTTCACAAAAAGATTTAATGTAAAGCCCTGTGCCACCTACCATCACTGCAGTTGTATTTGTTTTGAAAATACTAGCAGCAGCATCAAGTGCGTATTTTTCAAAAACACCCGCATTAACATCTTGAGTAATTGCATGTGACGAAATAAAATGATGCTTTACTGCAGCAAGCTCTGCGGCAGCAGGCTTTGCAACACCAATATTAAGTTCGTTGTAACACTGCCTAGAATCGGCAGAGATAATTTGGGTATTAAAATGCTGCGCAATAGCTATAGCAAAAGCTGTTTTACCTACAGCCGTAGGACCTACTATAACAATAACCGTGGGTATGTTTGAATCAAAATCACTTGCAGCAAGTATCGCTACAACCTTATTAATATTCGTCTTGTCCATACTCATCTTGCGTGTCTACAACGTCGTCATCTGCATCAGCATCATCGCTACCGCCGTCTTCTTCATCTCCTTCTTCACCAAATCCATCCGCAGCTTCTGATAAATCATATTTTTCTTCGATGTCGGCAAATTTATTACCCAGTAAACTTTTGGTTCCGTACTGTTGTGGACCAATGCCTTCTATACGCGTTGTAGTTGGATACGTTAATGAGGCATCTGTTTCTTTACTTACATGAATCAGCTCAATTAAAAACAACCAACCCTTTGCAAAATCATATTCGTAGACAAACTTTTGATTGGTGTTTATAATTTCTGTTCCAATAGCAGTGTCGGCCATGAGTAAAGGTGGCGCCTGATATTTTTTATCATATACTTCAAAACTTATTTCTCGGCCTTGCAACCACTTATCATTACTTCTATAAAAAGTAGCTTGATGTTTGTTATCAAACTCATACGCTTTTAAAATAGCGTAATGGAGTTCCGCAAAAGTTTGTGTATGCTTGATGCATATATCTCGGTACACCGAATCATCTTCTTCTAAATACACCCTAAATTTTAAAACAGCCATGCTCTTTTGTTTATTTTGCTAAAATACAATTATTTATACGGGGCGAAGCCCTAAAGTGGCTGCTTTTTCAAGCATAAACTTAATAGCTGCCTCCTGTTCGTTGGGAATAATACCATCCAAAATAGCTTCTCTAATCGCGTCTTTAAGAAGTCCCACTTCTTTGGAAGGTTCTAGCCCAAAGGTTTCCATGATCATTTCTCCGGTTACAGGCGGCTGCCAATTACGCAGTCTATCACCATCTTCTACCTCCTGAATCCTGGCGCGAACCATTTCAAAATTTTGCAAATAGCGCTTTACTTTTTGCTTGTTTTTACTGGTGATATCGGCGTTACACAAAAGCATTAAACTTTCAATGTCTTCGCCAGCGTCAAAAATTAATCGCCTAATGGCACTGTCTGTAATATTTTCTTTGGTTAAACTGATGGGCCTTAAATGCAACAACACTAATTTTTGAACGAGTTTCATTTTCTCGTTTAAAGGAAGTTTTAGTTTGGTAAATATTTTAGGCACCATCCGCGCACCCACTACTTCGTGACCATGAAACGTAAATCCAAAACCTTCTTCAAATTTTTTAGTAGCTGGCTTTGCAATATCATGTAATAATGCTGCCCAGCGAAGCCACAAGTCTGGCGTGCTATCCGCCATATTATCAAGCACTTGAAGTGTGTGGTAAAAATTATCTTTATGGCCCATACCATCAATATTTTCGGCGCCGTATAAATCTACGAGCTGCGGAAATATTTTATGTAGTAGGCCTACTTTAAAAAGTAAATCAAACCCTACAGATGGTTTATCGCAGAGCATTATTTTATTAAGCTCTTCGGTAATGCGCTCCTGCGAAATAATACTGATACGATGTGCACTATCTGCAATGGCATCAAGGGTTTCAGGTACAATAGTATAGCCTAGCTGACACGCAAAACGAATACCCCTTAACATACGCAGCGGATCATCACTAAATGTTTGATGCGGCGCTAAGGGTGTTTTAATAATTTTATCCTGAATGGCTTGTAAGCCACCAAATGGATCTATGAGTTGTCCAAAATGCGATGCATGTAAACCAATGGCTAGTGCATTGATGGTAAAGTCTCTTCTTTTTTGATCATCTTCTATCGAGCCTGGGCTCACACTTGGTTTTCTACTATCTGAAGCATAACTTTCTTTGCGTGCCCCAACAAATTCAATAATAAAATCATCAATTTTTATTTGCGCCGTTCCAAAGTTTTTAAAAAATGCAACCGTAGGCTTTGGAGAAAATAACCCAGCTACTTCATGTGCTAGTGCAATACCATCACCAATACAAACTACATCCACATCGGTGGTAGGACGTCCAATAATTTTATCACGCACAAATCCACCAATTAAATAAGCAGGCACACCCAGCTGATCTGCTGCGGTACCTATTTTTTTAAAGAGTTGGGTTTCTGTGGGTGAACAATTAATTTCCATGCTTTGCAAATGTAGCGCTTTGCTCATTTATATAAGCGAAAGAGGCGCTAGTAATTGCGTCGTTGTAATGGTATTGCCACAATTAAAATGACCAAGTGGACAAACCTTTTTTCCATGCAGGCCACAGGGCTTACAAGGCAAGTGTTCCATGGTTTCAACAACAAATTGCACAGATGATAATGGGCCATATCCAAATGCCGGAATCGTAGAACAATAAATGGCAGCAACAGGTGCATTTGTTGCAGACGCCAAATGCATCGGTGCCGAATCGTTTACATAATTTAAACGGGCGCCTTTAATAAGTGCCGCTGCTTCTAACAGGTTTAGTTGTCCAGCAATATTAACCACTCCCCCTCTCGATGAACCACTTAGTATCTCTTCGCATAATGCAGTTTCGTTAGGAGCGCCCATTAAAAAAATGGTATAATTAGTTGGCAGTGCGTTAATCAGTTCGATCCAGTTTTTTGCAGGCATTTTTTTGGTCTCCCACACCGAGCCAGGCGACATACATATATAAGGAGCGCCTTGAAATTTTTGCACCGCTGCAAAATTGGCAGCAGATGGATAGAGTGCTGGCTTTGCAACAGATGCTGTTGTTAGTGAAGCAAGCAGTGCATGGTTGCGCGAGGTTTCGTGTGGAGACACTCCACTTGAGTCCTGCTCAGCCGCGCGCCCAGCCGCTTGCGCGGCTGTCCCAAACGCGTGCTTCACCACTTCCGAAAATAAAAAACTGAGTGGATTTTTATTAAAACCAATTGTTTTTGTAGCACTCGACAAAACAGTGATAATGCCGGTAGCCAAATAACGCTGTACATTAATAACAACGTCATATTTGATGCGCCTAATGGTTTGTATGATTTGAAAAAGATGCTGGTATTTATTTTTCTTTTTATCCCAAACATGTACCTGATTCATGTAGGGATGATCTGTAAAAAGTTCTTGAGAACCGGCTCTCACTAAAATATCAATTGTTGCTGCCGGATAAGCTGCATGCAAATTTTCTAGGAGTGCTGTAGCGAGCACCACATCTCCTATAAAAGCAGTTTGAATAACAAGTATGCGATGCATGGAGCAAAAATAACCAAAAGGAAACAAAAGGAACCAATTAAGGCCTCAGAATTGTGAAACTCCCGTCTTTATTGCATTTCACAACAGCAGAGGGCTCTACTGGCGTAACATCATCTTGACGGTAATGGACCACATAATCGACGCCCCCCTTAACAGCGATATCAATATCTGTAAATACTTTGGGTGGCGGAAAACCAGATACATTGGCAGAAGTACTTACAATAGGTTTTTTAAACCGCTTGATTAAATGCTTACAAAATTCATCGGCACAAATGCGTATACCCACAGAGCCATCTTCGGCTAGTAAATTACCCGCAAGTCCAATGGCATTTTCATAAACAATAGTAGTTGGTTTAGAAACACCTTGGATATAATCAAACACTTCAATGTGCGGACTCGCCACATATTGGAGTAGCGAACGCTCATCTGCAATAAGCACAATAAGCGCCTTAGTTTCGATACGTTTTTTTAAGGCAAATATTTTTTCTACAGCTTCTTCATTGGTTGCATCGCAGCCAATACCCCAAATGGTATCGGTGGGGTACAAAATAAGGCCACCGTTTTCTAAAACGCTTAAACAGGCTTCAATATCTGCATTAAATAGAGGGGTCACAGGGGCAAATTACAAATTGTTAACGAGAATTTAGACAGATAATGGTAGTTAAAGATGTCTTGCTTATGTTTGCAAAAAAAATAAGCATGTCTTTACAAAATTTAATACTTGAAGCCTGGTCTAATAGAGATTTATTAAAAGAAGCAACCTACAGTGATGCCGTAAGAGCCGTGATTGAAGATGTAGACAAAGGTCGTTTGCGTGTAGCATCTCCAGAAGACGGTAAGTGGGTGGTAAACGAGTGGGTTAAACAGGCTATTCTAATGTATTTTGGTATTCAACAAATGCAAACATGGGAGCTCCCTCCTTTTGAGTTTTACGATAAAATGTTATTAAAAAGTAACTATAAAGAATTAGGCGTTAGAGCCGTTCCTCCAGCTGTAGCACGTTATGGTGCTTACATTGCTAGCTCTGTGGTGCTTATGCCTAGTTATGTAAACATTGGTGCGTATGTAGATGCGGGTACCATGGTAGATACCTGGGCAACAGTAGGTAGTTGCGCACAAATTGGAAAAGGCGTACACCTTAGTGGTGGCGTGGGTATTGGCGGTGTATTAGAGCCATTACAAGCAAGCCCTGTTATTATCGAAGACGGTTGTTTTTTAGGTAGCAGAAGTATTGTGGTAGAAGGTGTTATTGTAGAAAAAGAAGCCGTATTAGGTGCCAATGTAGTATTAACACAATCAACAAAAATTATTGACGTGAGTGGATCAACTCCGGTAGAATATACAGGACGTGTTCCGGCAAGATCAGTAGTAATTCCGGGTACAACTACTAAAAAATTCAACGCTGGTGAATACCAAGTAAACTGTGCTTTAATTATTGGTCAGCGTAAAGCAAGCACCGATTTAAAAACAAGTTTAAACGATGCACTTCGTGATTTTAATGTAAGTGTATAAAATTGTATTTGCGTGCGCGCAAATTTTTAGATCACCATTAAGCTGCAACCGCGTAGGGCCGAATGATCCATTCGGCCAAAAACTTCAAAGCTACCATCTGCGTAAACAGCGCCCACATCTTCTGTGGCAATAAACGAGCAGCTATGGATATTAGCGAGGTCAATAACTTGCAAAGTTCCTCTCCCACTGGTTTTCACGGTTAGTGGATCTTCTTCTTCGGTTACAAGAACGCGCATCCATGGCGGGCATTTGTACATACCATTTCCGGTGGCGTAGGCTTGTGATAATAATTCGGTCATGCCGTATTCACCATGAATAGTAGGCACCTGAAAAGCATTCATTAATGTTTCGTGCACTTCCGCTCGCGTTAGTTCTTTACGTCTACCTTTCATACCACCTGTTTCTAAAATAGTAGTGTGTTGTAAAGGCACTGGAAATTGCGCGGCAAAATCTAATAATGCAAACGTAACGCCAATCAATAACGTTTTTTGTTTTGCAGCTTCATTGACATTTAATGTTTGTGATAATGCTTCATGATTGTATAAATAAAAGCCACTGCGCGCATGATTAGATATTTTAATCAAATGCTCCACCATATATACCAGCGACGAATGTGGCCGCTCTAAATAAGCAGGTAGCAGTCCAATAATACACCAGTTTGAAACCGGCCCATACACCTGTTCAAAAGCGGTTATAAAACTGCGCTGATATACGGCTTCGTCTTTGAGATAATGTTTGCTTTGATCCGTTCCGGTAGTGCCACTGCTTTCAAAAAAAAGGGCAGGCTCATAATTTCCGGTTTGCACCGTTTCGGTTTTAAAAAACCCAATGGGCAAGGCTGGAATGGAAGTATAATGCTCAATTAAAGGCACTCCTTGTGCATTTTTTGGATGATCCGCCGGAACAATAAGATCACACCAACGCCGATACACCGTATTCCCTGCATACTGATATGCAAAGAGGTCCAGCGCTGTTTGGTTAAACAAACCAGGCTCGCTAGAGAAAATATTGTTAACATCTATGGGCAACACAGCAAATGATTGGTTTGTTTTACTAAATTTGAGCAGAAACCTACACGAATGAAGGCAAAATTATTGATATTAACGGCAATTATTGTAACCATATTTGCTTGCAATAAAGATACCTATACCACAAAACCCCAGCTCACTTTTAAGTCAGTGAATGGGAAGGTTTTTTCGGGCGCCTCCGCCATCATTTTTTCAATGGAGTTTACAGACGCCGAAGGCGATATTTCAGATAGCATTTGGGTGCAAAAAGTAACCAAAACAAAAGGCTGTAATAATTTTAGTGATCGTGTAAAAATTCCGGCATTTACAGCAACACCCAATTTGAAAGGCGTTTTTGAAGTAGGATATAATACTGGATTTATTCCGGGCAGCATTTATACCGTTATTCCTAAATGCGGCAAAAACGATACTTGTTATTTTAGATTTTGGGCTTCTGATAAAGCAAAAAATAAAAGTGACACCGTGGTATCTTCTGACATCATTATCCTGAATTAAACGTGAACCGGGATACATTGATTCGGTGGCGTATTTTTCTTGAACATCGCTTTACTTCTTTTTTCTTTAGCAATTATTTTTATGCCGTATGCATGGCAGCCCTTTGTATGGCTAGCTTTACGCAGTTAGGCCACCGCCAAATCCCTGTTTTATTTGTAGCAATTGCTGCTGTTGCAACCGTTTATTATTACAATCACTCCTACCTGTTAGAAAGTATTGATGACGCCCCTAACCAAAGAACTATATGGGTGCGGGAGCATGCGGGGCGTATCAAAAAAACACAGTGGTTGCTGCTTACTTTTATAATTGGAGGTGGTAGCTATCAACTATTTACATTACAACCAGGTATAGAGTTACTTGAACCCTACGATATTTTATATTGCTGCCTTATTGGCCTTGGATCTTTTTTATATTATTTTGATACCAAAAAATATCCCTTTGTCAACCTACGATCGTATAGCTTACTAAAGCCGTTTGTTATTGGTTGTATTTGGGCAGGCGTTGGCGTCTATGCACCTTACCTCTTTTTAAAACTAACCAATCAGACCTATCAGGGCATGGCGCATATGCCTATTTTGTTTATCTCCAACGCCCTGTATATAACAATTATAGCGGTGCTGTTTGACATCAAAGATTTTGAATCGGATGCCAATAAACAAATGAAAACCTTGGTGGTGCGCATGGGACTCACTAAAACCATCAATTGGTTTGTTGTACCTCTTGGCGCCCTTATATTAATGGCCACCCTACGATACAGCTATTTGCACGGGTTTACAGGGTACCAAATTTTGTTAAACACAATCCCGCTTATTTTGTTGATAAGTGTAAGCTACCAAATGTACCAACGTAAAAGCATTCTCTATTATCTTGCAATCATTGACGGGCTCATTGTAGTGAAAGCCGCCTGCGGCCTCATCGCTACCCTACTATTTTCTATACAATAAAGTGAAATTAAATATTATGGCAACAAAAAAACCAAGCACAAAAACGAAGAAGCAGAAAAAAGATGCAGTCGTTACAGCAGCATCCATGGCGTTTTTAAAAAATTATATCAATACTCCATCTCCGGTTGGTTTTGAAACGGGTGGACAAAAAGTGTGGCTCGAATACATCAAAAAATATACCGACGAAATTTTTACAGATCCATATGGCACTGCAGTTGGTGTGATTAATCCAGGTGCTCCTTTTAAAGTAGTGATCGAAGCCCATGCCGATGAAATTAGTTGGTTTGTAAATTATATCACAGATCAGGGTCTTATTTACCTAAAAAGAAATGGAGGCGTGGATCACCAAATTGCACCTGCCAAAAGAGTTTGGATTCATGGAAAAAAAGGTCCCGTTAAAGCGGTGTTTGGATGGCCTGCTATTCATACGCGTTTAGGAAATCCTGACACCAAAGAACCACAACCTAAAGTAGACAACCTATGTTTAGATTGCGGCGCTAGAACAAAAAAAGAAGTAGAAGATTTAGGTATTCATATAGGATCTGTAGTTACGTATGAAGAAGGCTTTGATGAACTAGCAAATGGCTATTATATTGGACGCGCTTTTGACAACCGCATTGGTGGATTTATGATTGCAGAAGTAGCGCGTTTATTAAAAGAAAATAAAAAGAAATTGCCTTACTCATTATATGTTGTAAATGCAGTTCAAGAAGAAATTGGACTACGTGGCGCCGAAATGATTGCCCGCCGTATTAAACCAGATATTGCCATCATCACAGATGTTACACATGATACCAGCACCCCAATGATTAGTAAAATTGTGGAAGGTGATATCCAGTGTGGCAAAGGCCCTTCACTAGCTTATGCGCCTGCGATTCACAATAAATTATTAGCTGTGGTAGAAGAAGTTGCACAAAAAAATAAAATCCCAGTACAGTTTAGAACCCTAAGCAGAAGTACCGGAACTGATACCGATAGTTTTGCATATGCCAATGATGGTTGCCCATCGGTACTTATTTCTATGCCATTAAGATACATGCACACCACCGTGGAAATGATACACCACGATGATATCGAAGAAACCATCAAACTCATGTACCATACGCTTCTAACGCTTACGCCTAAAACAAACCTGAGCTATTTATAACGCGTAAACAAAAACATGGATCAAAACATTAAGGTTGCGGTACTCGATTTATATGATGGCGATGCCAATGAAGGCATGCGCTGTATTCATGAACTTGTGCACGCTTGGGCTAGACAAAAAAATCTAGCGCTCACGTATCAGGTATTTGATGTAAGACAGTTATTAGAAACACCAGACACTAGTTTTGATATTTATATTTCAAGTGGGGGACCCGGTTCTCCACTTGATTCCAATGATACCAAATGGGAGACTGCTTATTTTGATTGGCTAGAGAGCATGGAAATTTGGAATAGCGAAAATGAAAAACCCAAACATGTATTTTTTATATGCCATAGTTTTCAGCTTGCTTGCAAATATTATCATGTAGGTACGGTTTGTAAAAGAAAATCAACGGCATTTGGCGTATTTCCGGTTCACCCAACCACAGAAGGTATTTCAGACCCACTCTTTACTGGTTTAAACAACCCATTTTATGGCGTTGACAGCAGGGATTTTCAAGTAATCGAACCAAACGATGATGTCATTGAAGCGATGGGTGCTTCTATTTTAGCCATCGAAAAAGACCGCCCACATGTGCCATACGAAAGAGCTATTATGGCTTTGCGTTTTAGCCCTTATTTTGTGGGTACACAGTTTCATGCAGAAGTAGACGCCCCAGGTATGCATTTGTATTTACTTCAAGCAGATAAAAAAATTATTGTGACCGAGAATCATGGCGAACAAAAATGGCAATCCATGGTAGACCAGGTACTCGATTCAGAAAAAATTATGCTCACCTATCATTCTATTTTGCCTAATTTTTTAAACCTGGCTATTCTTGATTCGACTGCTCATTAAATTGAAACACCATGGTGCCTGATCAAAGAAATAGTTTCAACCATAATTTTTCGGAACAGAAATACGCGCAGTTATTATCCGAATTAAATAAAGATTTTGTAGGTGCCGTCGATTTTAGAGTAGCAGAAACACCGGTTTTTATTGATGCACATTGCAATAAGCAAATGCTTGATACTTGCGATTACATCATTGATACCATTACCCATCCAAACTTTACGGCACTAACAGATGCTGCAATACCACCCAATAAAAACGTACCCAACCAAACGGCACATCCGCATTTTTTAGCGTTTGATTTTGGTATTTGCATGAATGAAAAAAATGAAATTGTACCTGAGCTCATAGAAATGCAAGGCTTTCCAAGCCTTTATGGATATCAATCACTACTAGACGATGCCACTCGCACCATTTACGATATACCTGCACCCTTCTCGGCGTATTATAGTGGCCTCAACAAAACTTCTTACTTACAAAAGCTACAGTCCATTATTGTAGGAAAACACCATCCTAAAAATGTGGTGTTACTTGAAATAAAACCACACACGCAAAAAACAAGGATCGACTTTTACGCAACTGCAGCCTACACCGGCATCGCCATTGTTTGTATCACAGACATTATAAAGGAAGGAGATACATTATTTTATAAAAATAGTGCCAGAGAAAAAATAGAAATTAAAAGGATTTACAACCGAATCATTTTTGATGAACTAGATCAAATGCCAGCAGACATTAAAAATGCTGGGCGCATATTATTTGGGAACTTGAACGTTGAGTGGGCCGGACACCCCAACTGGTTTTACCGGATCAGTAAATACACCATGCCCTTACTACAACACCCAAATATCCCTGCTAGCTATTATGTAAATAAACTAGCAAGCATCCCAGAAGATCTAGAAAACTACGTTTTAAAGCCACTATTTTCTTTTGCGGGAGCGGGCGTTATCATTGATGTAACTAAAAACGATATTGAAAGCCTAACAGATCCAGCAAATTGGATGCTTCAAAAAAAAGTAAACTACGCCCCCATTATTAAAACACCAACTACGCCAGCTAAGGTTGAAATCAGGTTACTTTATTTGTGGGAAGATGGCGCTGCTAGGCCTTTTCCGGCTCTTAACATCGCAAGACTCAGTAAAGGAAAAATGATTGGGGTTCGCTACAACCAAAACGAAACATGGGTTGGCGGCAGTATCGCTTATACGCCTGCCACTAGCTAAATTACTAACGGTGAGGGCTCTTCAAATACTTCGCATAAATAATCTCACTCATCGTTTTATGTTCAACCTTGCTTTCTAACCAAGAAATAACGTCGAGGTAGGCAAATGCACGTGTTTCAAATCTAGACTTCTCGTACTTTTTAACTTTAGCTAAAAACTCTTGCAATGCCTGTGTCACTTTTCTGGAAGGATCTTTAAAAGAACCGCGCAGAAATTTAAACATCTCCTCTTCAATCACTGTAAGGTTTTCCATTTTTGCCATAAACCGATATACCGATTTTATCAATGAACTTTCGATGAGTTCAATATTTCCAAGTTCATAATGCGCCATCATATGCAGTAGGCGCGCATAACATTGCAAGTCACCTCTTAAATCTATATGATCATTAATAATACGCCTTAAATAATCAATAGAAGTAGCATAGTCGCCGGCACCAAAATATAGGGTTGCAATTTTATAATTGAATACCAAAATACGGTGCTGGTCTAAATACATTTCAAGCGCCTTCAATTGTTTTGTTAAAGCCGGTACATGCTGTAATCCTTCTTTAAACGTGCCCTGCATCAAATGATTATTAAGCTTGGCGCTATTAATATATACAAATGAATTGACCCTAAAAATATCGTGCTTATTGGGGAGTTCTGACAAAGCAAATTTTTCGAAATGCGCTATTACCTTATCAAACTTACTAAAATTACGGAGGTCAAAATGTGCATTGAGTAAAATATGCATCGACTTAATATAATGACCTGTTTCAATCTCAATCATTTCTTTGTTGGTTTCAAAAAGATCAAACCAACGCTGTGCATACTTATAATACATGATAAAGTCTTGCCTAATAAATGCATACCAACAATAACTCTGGTATAAATAAAGCCGCTCATAAAATCCGGTGAGCTTCGCAGCATTAGCAGGCAAGGCTTCTTTAAAAAAGGTTTTAATACCTATTTCATCGGCCTCATTACGTGCATGACCATTTTGTACAAACCAACTATACAGTTGTAAAGCCAAATTAGAAAGCTGCGTAATTATTTTTCGTTTTTCATTTACCTGATTGGCCTCGAGGGTTAACTGACCTGCACGGTCTGTCATACTTCTTGTGATGTGTAAGGTCTCAATCTTTTTTTCCAGTGATATAATCTGAATTAAAAAACTATCCTGATGGTATTGCTGTGCCAAAAGTTTTGCCTTATCCAAAATTTTTAAACTTTGGTGGTATAAACCTTTGCTGTATAAAATACGCGCATGGTCTAACTGCTCATGCAATTGAAGATCTACACTATCATTGCTTTTTAAAAGGCGCAAACTAGCGAGTACCTGCTTGTACAAATGCGTTTTTAAATTGGCCAATTGGGGCTTTTCAATGGAGCTTAACTTTTTCAGTAAAATCCGCTCGTCATATTCTGGCAAAGCCGCTATCGCATCAAATAATTGAATGATTTTGAGGTCTTCTTTTGCCGAATTTCGTTTGATATACAACTTAAAATGCCTTTTCTCCGCCTTTTCGAGGGAGTGAATTAACTGAAATAAAGGATCCACTAAACGGTTGGACATCATATCGAGTTTACAAAAAAATCCAGTAATAGCAAGGCTTTGCGGCTACAAACGTACATTTAAGCGTAATATTCTTAACATTTAGTTGTTTTTGAACGGCCTACAAACGCTGTATATTTGTATTAACAAAGCAAGCAAAAAAACAGGGTTTCCTGTTAAAAATATAGGTACAAATTATATATAAGCTGTACCAAAGATTTTCATATGGCAAGCAATCGTAAAAAAGGTCGTTCCGTTTCCACGGAGGGACCATTTTTTTTCATAGGCATGTCAAATATAATCAATTAAGCTCTCGCTATTCTTTCCTGGGCCCAAGAAAGTGCCAAATCAAGCTGTTCTTCTCTTGTTAAGTTACTGTTGTCTAAAACAAGTGCATCATGTGCCTGTTTTAAAGGACTAAACTCCCTGGTAGAATCGATATGATCCCGCATTTCTAAATTGGCCTTGATTTCGGCTTTGGTAATAGCCGGGTCTTTAGCTACAAGCTCCTGGTAACGGCGCTCAACGCGTACTTCGGGAGAAGCCGTTATAAATATTTTAAGTTCGGCTTCCGGAAAAACAGTCGTGCCAATATCCCTCCCATCCATTACAATCCCTTTTTGCCCACCCATTAATTGCTGTTGCGCTACACTAAAAATGCGCACATGCTCGAGCGCCGCCACTTGGCTCACCTGATTGCTTACTTCTAACCCTCTAATTTCTTCCTCTACATTTTCATCGTTCAAATACATATCCGCTCTACCCGTTTTTTCATTTAATATAAATGCTAGATGAATGTGCTTGAGGGCTTCTATTACTGCATCCGAATTTGTTACATCAATACCGTGCCTGATAAAATAAAGGGTAATACCACGGTACATCGCACCACTATCAATAAACACATAATTTAAATGCGCTGCCATTTGTTTGGCAAGGGTACTTTTACCACATGAAGAATATCCGTCCAAAGTAATGATGATTTTTTTCATGCTTACACTTCTGTTTTAATCACTTGCGTTGCTGCTACACCCGCATTTCTGATGGCAATATTTCGTACCGCTTGCGCCGTAATATTTCTAAAAGCTTGCTTGCTAATTTCATCGGTGCCAATCATGGACGGAACGCCTTCATCGCCCCCTTCCCGAATAGATTGTACCAGCGGAATCTGACCTAAAAATGCAAGGTCATATTCTTCGGCTAATTTTTTACCACCTTCTTTTCCAAATAAATAATATTTATTGCCTGGTAATTCTTCTGGTGTAAAATAAGCCATGTTTTCGGCGAGTCCAATAATAGGCACATTAATTTGTGCCTGACCAAACATCGCAATACCTTTTTTAGCATCGGCAAGTGCAACGGCCTGCGGTGTTGTAACAATTACAACACCCGTTACTGGAACGGTTTGCATCAGCGTTAAATGAATATCTCCAGTACCCGGCGGCATATCAATAATTAAATAATCGAGTGGACCCCAGTCTACTTCTGTAACAAATTGTTTGATGGCACTACTAGCCATTGGACCACGCCATACCACTGCATTTTTTTCATCTACTAAAAGTCCAATACTCATTAATTTGATACCGTATTTTTCGAGGGGCACAATGTATCCTTTGCCATCAATATCTTTCATGAGTGGACGTGCACCACGCACACCAAACATGATTGGCACACTTGGGCCATAAATATCTGCATCCATAAGTCCTACAGAAGCGCCACCTTCTGCAAGGGCAAGTGCTAAATTAGCAGAGACGGTACTTTTTCCTACACCCCCTTTACCACTTACTACTGCAATAATATTTTTAACACCACTTAATATTTGTAAATTTTCTTTTCGAGTAGAAGTGGTATTGGCTGTAAAGTTTACTTGCACATTGGCCTCTTTATTAACGAGCAATTTAACCGCATTTTCACTGGCCGTTCGCATCATGTCTTTCATGGGGCAAGCAGGTGTTGTAAGCACAATGGTAAAACTCACATCGTTGCCATTAACTTTCACGTCTTTCACCATATTTAAGGTGACAAGGTCTTTTCCTAAATCGGGCTCTTGTACATTACTAAGGGCCTGTAATATCGCTTCTTCGGTCATGGTCACGCAAGTTTTTGTTAAAATAAGCTAGAAGTGTGCAAAGTTAATTGCTGTAGCCCTTACTTTGCCATAAACAGACTCATTTATTGCCTTTTTATTGTCAAAACCATTCGTATTTTTGAGCCGATGAATAAAATGCTACGCATCCTTCTTATTGGAATAGCCTTTTGTGGCCTTAACAAGGCCAAGGCACAAAATACGTCCTACAGAGACTCGGTTGTGCAACTCTATGGTGTGGTGATGACCGCCGATAGTCTCAGAGCTATTCCCTCTGCAAGTATTATTGTAGAAGGTAAAGGAAGAGGTACCATTACGAGCCCAGATGGAGTATTTTCAATCGCTGTTTTAAAAGGTGACAAAATCACTTTTTCTTGTGTAGGTTTTAAAGACAGACGCATTGATATTCCAGCCAACCTCACAGAAACCCAATATAGTGTGATTCAACTCATGGTAAGTGACACCGTTTATTTACCAGCTACTATTTTAAAACCAAGACCTACACGTGAACAGTTTGAAAGAGACTTTGTGAACAACAAAGTAAACGATGACATGTACGAGGTTGCTAGAAAAAATACAGACGAAGCGCGCAATAGAATTTTACTCAACTCCTTACCATCAGATGGTAGAGAGGCGGTTAATTATCAATTGCGTCAACAAGCCAATAAATATTATTATGCTGGACAAATTCCACCAATGAATATTTTAAATCCAGCAGCTTGGGCCGACTTCATTCAGTCGTGGAAACGTGGCGATTATAAGCGAAAAAAATAGTTCTATGTCTACTATAAAAAATGTTACCGTTGTTGGTGCAGGCACCATGGGTAATGGAATTGCACAAGTATTTGCAACCCATGCGTTTAATGTAACCCTTCTAGATACAAATAGTGCGCAACTTGAAAAAGCAGTTGCTACCATTCATAAAAATTTAGATCGTTTGGTTACAAAAGAAACCATTACGGCCGCTCAAAAAGAAATAGCACTTGCACACCTGACAACGAGCACAACCCTTGCTACAGCTGTATCTAATGCCGATTTAGTAGTAGAAGCAGCGACCGAAAACAAAGCCATTAAACTTTCTATTTTTGAAGCACTAGACGCTGCCGCGCCACCACATGCGGTTCTAGCAAGTAACACTTCTTCGATTTCTATTTCTGAAATTGCAAGCGTTACCAAAAGACCTGCACAGGTTATTGGTATGCATTTTATGAACCCTGTGCCAATCATGAAACTTGTTGAAATTATCAATGGAAAAGAAACCAGCGCAGCTACTTCCGACAACATTGTTGAACTCAGTAAGGTGCTTTTAAAAGTGCCATCTGTGGTCAATGATTTTCCAGGATTTATTGCCAATAGAATTTTAATGCCCATGATCAATGAGGCTATTTATGCATTACATCAAGGCGTTGCCACCAAAGAATCAATAGACACCATTATGAAACTAGGTATGGCGCATCCGATGGGGCCACTTCAACTTGCCGATTTTATTGGACTCGATGTTTGCCTTAGCATTCTAGAAGTTTTATACGAAGGATTTAAGGAAGAAAAATACGCACCCTGTCCACTTCTTGTAAGTATGGTAGCGGATAAAAAACTAGGCGTAAAATCAGGCGCAGGGTTTTATACCTACGGTGTGTAATTCTTTAAATTTATACAACACTTCATCAAGCCTTGCTTTAGGAATACCAATACGAAGGTTACAAAACAGTTGCATAGACTGTTCCGATACCGAACATCCGTATTGCTTTACTACATTCATGACCTCTCCCATTTGGGTATAGTCAAAAGATAGTTCGTAATAACATTCAATTGTTTTTTGAACAAATGGCGTTAACTGTAATGCCATTGAAGCCGCAGATTTATAGGCGTTAATTAGACCCGGAACACCTAGTAAAGTGCCTCCAAAATACCGCACTACAATAATAGCGGTATTGGTAACGCCACTGCTATCAATTTGCCCAAGTATAGGCCTACCAGCAGTTCCAGCGGGTTCTCCATCATCACTTACCCTAAATAAATCGTTATTTAACCCCAGCCTATATGCAAAACAGTGATGCACTGCTTTAGCGTGTTCCTTTTTTAAATCTTGCAAATAGTGTTTGAAATTTTCAGCAGAAATAACTGGAAACGCATACCCTAAAAACTTACTTCCCCTATCCTTAAATTCAGCCATGGAAGGCTTTTCGATAGTAAAGTAATGATCTGCGTTTTGCATGGATAAATAAAATTGAAGGACTAGCGCAAAAATAACCTAAATGATACTAACATTGCAGCATGACTTTTGAAGCCGCCGAACAGTCCATTACTACTGCACTGAGTGGCCTCTATGAAAATAGAGAGGCTGCTACTATTGCAGGCATGGTCATGGAATCTATTACGGGGAAATCTAAAATGGACCGTTGGCTACAAAAAAATGAACCGCTTTCCATAGAGGATTTGAAGCGCTTGGAAAAGTATTCCAACGAGCTATTAACGGGTAAGCCCGTACAATACGTTTTAGGTCAAGCATGGTTTACAGGCATGTGTTTAGCGGTTAACGAACATACCCTTATTCCTAGGCCCGAAACAGAAGAGCTGGTAAACTTATGTGCAAGTTGGGCCACCATAAATAAGACCCATCATGCGCCATTAAAAATTTTAGAAGTTGGAACAGGTAGTGGGTGTATTGCCATTGCACTTCAAAAAAAACTGCCAGCTGCAATTATTACGGCGATTGATATTAGTGCTGAGGCTATTGAAGTTGCAACTATCAATGCAGCAAAATACAATGCCCCAATCCAGTTTAAAACGGTTGATTTTTTAGACGAGGCCCGCTGGCCAGAAATGGGTAATTACGATATTTTTATTTCAAACCCGCCCTATATAGCGGACATCGAAAAAGAAAGTATGGCTAAACATGTACTTGACTTTGAACCGCACACAGCCCTATTTATTGCGAACAATAATCCGCTTATTTTTTATACTGCCCTTTCAAATTTTGGCAACAAGTATTTAAATAAAGCAGGAGCCATATTTGTAGAAATCAATCAAGCACTGGGGCTTCAAACGCAGGATGTATTTGTACAAAACAACTACAAAACTATGCTCAAAAAAGACTTGTTTGATAATGACCGCATGATTGTAGCAACAAAAAACAAATAAAGGCTACTCGCAACTGAACACCATTACTGGCTATTATCTACAGCCATCACAGGCGTTGCACCTAATTTTTTGATCACCTGCATTACTTTAATAGCAGTACCCAAATGCGAAGTACTATCGCCATTAATAACCACCGACGGTTTATCCGTTTCTTTCGCTAAAAAAACGGAAAGCTCAGCTTCTAATGAGTCGAGTATAATGGGCTTAGATCCAATATAAATTTGCTGGTCTTTATCTACCGTAACCACCACTGTTTGCTTGGCTTTTGTATCACTTGCTGCCTTTGGATTAGACACTTTAATGACATTGGGATTTGCAAGTGTTGATACAATTAGAAAAAAGAGTAGTAGGATAAATAGAATATCATTTAAGGCACCAGTGTGCACTTCGGGATGAGATCTTAGACGCTTTCTGATATTCATTGTACTAAATTAACGAGTGGGTTCTTGTAAAATATCAATGAATTCAGAACTTGCTACTTCCATTTTATTGGCGGTCTTATCAATTTGGGTACTTAAAAAATTATAGCCAACATATGCAATGAGTCCAATAATTAAACCCGTTGCAGAAGTAATCATTTTAGTATAAATACCCCCAGCAATTGTGTTAAGTGTATACTCTCCAGTAGATGCAATGCCATAAAATAATTGTACCATACCAATAATGGTTCCTAAAAATCCAAACATAGGGGCAATGCCAGAAATGAGTGATAAAATAGATAGGTTTTTTTCCATATTGTACATTTCTAGGCGACCTACATTTTCCATACTTTTTTCGATGGCATCAAGTGGCTTTCCAATGCGTTGAATACCTTTATCAATCATGCGTGCCACAGGGCTATTGGTATTTTTTGCTAAGTTGCGCGCTGCTTGCACATTACCCGTTACAATATTATCTCTAATAATATTCATGAAATTGGGCTCAATTCTAGAAGCTTTATTTATAGCCAATAAACGCTCTACAAAAACATAGATAGCGGCAACGAGTAAAAAATATAAGGGATACATAATCCAGCCACCCTTTTCTAATAAGCTCAGCATAGAAATTTTTTCTGGCGTACTTGCAGCGGCTGCACCGAGTACTTTTTGAATGGTGTCTGTTTGTAATAAATAAAACATACAATGGGTTTGATTACCGTTAAAATTAGTGGGTTCTACAAAAGAAGCAATGCCCTGTGAATAAAAATGCTAAAGCCTCGTTATTTAAGAAAGCTTTTGCACAATTAGGCCATTAAATAACGGTCCTATGCCTGCAAAACCTTTATTTAAGTGTGATTCGTGTTAATACCGGAAAATGATCCGACGGAAATTTACCATTATAAGAATCCGTTAACACGCCCCACCTACTAACCGTAAAATGTGAAGTGGTAAAAATATGATCAATTACTTGGTCCGGATTTAAATTGGGGCCAAAGCCCTGAAAAGTTCCATTGGGCTTATAGGGCACAGCTACCCTTTTGTAGGTGTCCAATAAAACACCAGAATTCGCAATTAATTGATACCATTCCGAACTATGATCACCATTAAAATCACCAGTTAAAATAACAGGTGTATTGCCTGCAATCGTTTTAATTTTTTCAAGTATAAGTTTAGAACTTTCTTTACGCGCAAGTATGGCCTGATGGTCATAATGTACATTAAAACAATACATTTTTTTGTTCGTTACTTTGTGTTGCAGCAGTACCCAAGAGCAAATTCTATTGATCCGTGCATCCCAACCAAAGCCAGGTTTTGTAGGTGTTTCAGATAACCAAAAATCACCTTTGTCTAGAATTGCAAAAGCATCTTTTTTTATAAATATAGCCGAGTGTTCTCCTTTAAAAGCACCATCATCTCTTCCGATACCGTAATAAGTATATCCCGGAAGTAAGTCCTGTAAACCATCTAGTTGATGCTGTAACCCTTCTTGGGTTCCTACAATGTCAAATTCATGAAACTCAATCAGGGCAGACACTCTAGGAAGTCTACTACTCCATAAATTACCAGAATCACGCGGGTTATCGTAACGGACATTAAAACTGCCTACCGTAATTGTTTGCGCAAATGTAGCAGTTGCAAAAAGCATACACATGAAACATACGAGTATTGATTTCATTGTCATTTAAGCAATTTAGAATTTTTAGATGATACTTGTTCTTTTTGAACCGCTTTTCTACCGGCATCTTTTAGAGCCTTGTCGAGTATCATTTCTATTTGACCATTCACACTTCTAAAATCATCATCTGCCCACTTCGACAGTTTTTTAAACATGTCTTCTGTAATACGTAAAACAAAAGTCTTTTTATTTAGAGACATAAAAAGGATTTAAAAGTATTAATAAAGGCTACCTGTATTTAGAACCGGAGACGCTGCTTTTTCACCACATAATACCACCATTAAATTACTCACCATGGCTGCTTTTTTATCGTCGTCTAACACCACAATATCTTTTTCTGATAGCATCGCAAGGGCCATTTCAACCATACCCACTGCACCTTCTACAATTTTAGTGCGAGCAGCAACTATAGCTGTTGCCTGCTGGCGTTGTAGCATTGCGCCCGCAATTTCAGCGGCATACGCGAGGTGACTAATGCGCGCTTCGGTAACTAATACACCCGCTTTATTTAAGCGTTGGTTTAATTCCCCTTCTAACATTTCAATCACTTTTTCACCACCATCTCTTAAGGTGATATGCGCTTTTTCATCTTCGATATTATCGTAAGGACAAGTGGTTGCTAAGTGACGCACCGCAGCTTCACTTTGGTTGCGGATGTAATCATTGAAACTTGTTACATCAAAAACAGCTTTGTAGGTATCCTCTACTTGATATAAAATAACAGCAGCAATTTCGATGGGATTACCAAGCTTATCGTTCACTTTTAATTTTGTGCTCTCAATACTTTGCATGCGGAGAGACACTTTTAGTTTGGTATAAAATGGATTTACAAATTGAAGCCCATTTTCTCTCACTGTGCCTACATACTTTCCAAAAAATGTAAGTACAATGCTATAATTAGGATCAATAATCATAAGGCCTTTCACTAAAAAACCAGCCGTAGCTAGAAGTAGTATGCCAAAGAAAACTTGGCCGTTTTCATTTTGCTGTGCCCCACCAACAATGAGTGCAAAGCCAATAAAAAATGATAATAAAGCAATTAAAGCTGCTTTGTAGCCAGAAAGAGGTTTGAGTAATTTTTCCATTATTGATATTATTTTGATATCATAAAGATATGATAATAAATCATGTCACCAAATAAAAAAAGGGCCTTGGTTATTCCAAGACCCTTTACATGCTGTGGAGAATAGCGGGGTCGAACCGCTGACCTCTTGCATGCCATGCAAGCGCTCTACCAACTGAGCTAATTCCCCTAAGCTATTATGATTATCCTTCCCAGATTTCTGCTTTTCCTTCTAACCACTGTTTCACCGAGTCTGTGGTTACAGATTTTGGTCTTTCAAGTGGGAAGCCTAATGCGCGGTCCCAACAAAGGCTAGATAAAACGCCAAGCGCTCTACTCACAGCAAATAGCACCGTATAAAATTCATTTTCTACCATGCCGTAATGCACTAATAAGGCACCAGAATGTGCATCTACGTTTGGCCAAGGATTTTTTACTTTACCAAGTGATTGTAAAATAGGTGGCACTGTTTCATAAATATTCCAAACCGTGTTTAATAATTTATCATCTGGCATGTGTTTTTTACCAAATTCCATTTGCGCTGTAAAACGTGGATCTGTTTTACGAAGCACCGCATGACCATATCCAGGAACTACTTTACCTGCACTAAGTGTTGCTTGTACATAGTTTGCAATTTGTTCTGAAGTTGGCGCATCGGTACCCAATGATTCTTGCATTTCAAAAATCCACTTGATTACTTCTTGATTGGCAAGACCATGTAATGGACCTGCTAAACCATTCATACCAGCTGCATAACTTAAATAAGGATCGCTCAATGCAGAACCCACTAAGTGTGTGGTGTGCGCAGATACGTTTCCACCTTCATGATCGGCATGAATGGTCATGTATAAACGCATGAGTTCTTTAAAGCTTTCGTCGTTGTAACCCATCATGTGCGCAAGGTTACCAGCCCAGTCTAGTAGGCCGTTTGGATGAATATGTTCACTATTCTTATACTTACGGCGATAGATGTATGCAGCAATACGCGGAAGGCGTGCAAGTAAATCCATGGCGTCTTCAAAAACTGGACTCCAGTAATCTTTTTTATTAATACCGGTAGCGTATGCTTTTGCGAAATTACTTTCGGTTTGAAGTGCCATTACACCCGTAACAAACATGGTCATTGGGTGTGTGTTAATAGGAAGCGCGTCAATGGTTGCAAACACATGATTGGGTACATGACTTCTGCGCTGCAAAATATTGGTGATCATTTCAACGTCTTCTTGATTTGGAAGTTCGCCGAGTAACATTAAATGAAAAAGTCCTTCTGGTAAAGGCTCGCCACCACCTGGTGCTTTTGGTAACCTCGCTTGTAATTCTGGAATAGAATAACCTCTAAACCTGATACCTTCTTGCGCATCTAGCAAAGAAGTTTCGGTAACGAGTCCTGTAATACCGCGCATACCCTGGTATACTTGTGCGAGTGTTACTTCACCTACTTTTTTTGCTCCGTGGGTTTTAATAATTTCTTTGATTTCAACCGCAGCAGCTTCTGCCTTCGTCTTAAACTTTTGTTTTAGTATTTCCATGACTAGATCATTTTAAAAAAAATCTTGCGCAAAGGTAGGTACAACTTAGGTTGTATAACAAAAGAATATTAAAGAACTTTAATTTATTAACGGGGGATTATTGGAGAAATTATTTAGGGGCTTTCCTATATAGGTACAGAATCACAAAAAGGAAGATAAAATTGGGTATCCAGGCGGCCATTAAGGGTGGTAAATTGCCTTTTGTGGCAAAAATGGTAGAAAAACGGTCTGTTATAATAAATAAAGCGGCAATTATAAAGCCCACGGCTAGGTGCATACCACTGCCCCCGCGCACTTTTCGGCCCCCAACAATGGCCCCAATTATAGTGAGTAGTAGCACGGTTACGCAGGTGGCATCGCGTCTATAGCGCTCCACTTTTAAGGCATTAAGGCCTTCTGACCCCCTTAGTTTTTCAAGCTCAATAAAGCGGTTTAGTTCGGAGGTGGTTAATTTGTCTTTGGTGTATTTATCCCTGCTTAAATCGAGGGGACCAAAATTAAACGCCATAAGTTGCCCGGTAGTGTAGGAAACGTTTTCTTGGAGCGGCAATACTTTTCGATCAATAATAAAATCTAGCTTCCATTTTTTTGAAGCCGTATCCCAGGTAATTTGATCGGCTCTAATATTGCGTACTAGCTTATTATTTTTTAACGTGTAGGCAAAAAATGGACCGCCTCTTTTTGTTGACGTATCATACGCGTAAATCCCTGCATACGTAAATGAATCAATGCGCAAATAAATATTTGAATTTGTACCTACAAGTGCATTATAAGAACTGTTTTTATCGATGTAAGTAGCTTCAAAACTTCCCCTAATTTGATTGGCTTTTGGCACCACATACTGATTGGCAAACCAGAGTACCATGCCTAGTAATACACCACCAACTAAGTATGGACGAAGCCATCTATTATAAGAAGTGCCACTGGCCAAAATGGCAATGATTTCGGAGTTTCCAGCCATTTTTGAAGTAAAAAATATAACCGCTAAAAAAACAAAAAGCGGCAATAGTAGTGCAATAATATGCGGAATAAAACCAAAATAATAACTGGTAACAATATCTTTTAGACCCAAACCAGAACGCACAAAATCATCTGTTTTTTCACTTACATCAATAACGATGGCAATCACTGCAAATAAAAAAATTGCAAAGAAAAAAGTGAATAAGAATTTTTTAAGTATGTACCAGTCAAGTATTTTCATGTACCTACAAAATAATTATAAACGCTGTTTTAAAATGGGCAGCATTTGCGCTTTCCAAGTAACAAAATTATTGGCTAGTATTTGCTTTCTAGCCTCTCCCACCAACCACAAGTAAAAAGCCAAGTTATGAATACTTGCAATTTGAAGTCCTAATATTTCATCAGCTACAAACAAATGGCGTAAATAAGCTTTAGAATAATAATTGCTAGAATGGCATGGAATGCCCGTGTCTATTGGAGAAAAGTCGGATGCCCACTTTTTATTTTTGATATTAATCACGCCTTCAGTTGTAAAAAGCATTCCGTTTCTGCCATTGCGGGTAGGCATCACACAATCAAACATATCAACCCCTCTATCAATGCATTCGAGTAGGTTCCAAGGCGTTCCAACGCCCATTAAATAACGGGGTTTATTGGCAGGTAAATTGTCGGTACAAAGGGATGTATACTCGTACATCATTTCTTCAGGCTCCCCCACACTTAAGCCACCAATGGCGTTACCTGCACAATTAGTTGATGCTATAAATTCTGAAGAGGCAACACGCAAATCTTTAAAGGTGCTACCCTGAATAATAGGAAATAAATTTTGCGTATACCCATATTTATCAGGGGTTTCAGCGAGTCTTTTGATGCAACGCTCTAACCAACGGTGCGTGAGTTCCATACTTTTTTTAGCATAAGAATACTCACTTGGGTATGGCGGACATTCGTCAAAGGCCATAATAATATCGGCACCAATACTGCGCTGAATATCCATAACCGACTCTGGTGTAAAAAGATGCTTACTGCCATCTATATGTGACTGGAAAACCACGCCTTCTTCCTTAATTTTTCGGTTGGCTGCCAAAGAAAAAACTTGGTACCCCCCACTATCTGTTAAGATGGGTTTATGCCATCCATTAAACCTGTGCAGCCCTCCTGCCGCCTCTAGAACTTCTGTGCCCGGACGTAAATACAAATGATAGGTATTCCCTAAAATAATTTGAGCTTGTACTTCTAGTGAAAGCTGCTGCTGCGTAACCGCCTTAACCGTCCCAACAGTGCCCACTGGCATAAAAATGGGGGTTAGAATTTCGCCATGATCGGTTTGCATCACACCCGCTCTTGCGCCTGTGCCAGTAGCAGTATTTTGAAGTTGGAAGGTAAGTGCAGCCATGGCCACAAAAGTAGCACAAAACCACTATTTTTGCGCTCATGAACGTAGCTCCCATCATTTGGACCCTCATTTTCTATATTTTTTGTTCGGTAGTAGCCATTCAACTCTTTTATTACCTCTACTTTTTTATTCGTTTGGCATTTTATAAGGAGGTTACGCCCACAGAGCACATGGAACATGCAGTGTCGGTGGTTATTTGTGCAAGAGACGAAGCGCACAATTTAGTGCAAACGATGCCCGCTGTTTTAGTACAGGATTATAAAAGCACATTTGAAGTGGTACTCGTAAATGATAACTCTACAGACGATACCAAATACTTAATTGATGAGTTTAAAAAAGCATTTAAAAACATCAACCACGTTTTATTAACGCAGGAAGCAAAAATGATTGCAGGAAAAAAGTTTCCGTTATCGATGGGCATTAAAAGTGCCAAGTATGAAATTGTATTACTCACAGATGCAGACTGTGTGCCTGCTTCAGAGCATTGGATCAAAAAAATGCAAGCAGCTTACACAAACGATATTGAAATTGTACTAGGCTATGGCGCTTACCGCAAAAAGCCAGGCTTCTTAAATAAACTCATTCGTTTTGAAACCTTTCACACCGCACTTCAATACTTGACCTATGCCTTAAGCGGTAACCCTTATATGGGTGTGGGCAGAAACCTGAGTTATAAAAAACAAGTTTTTTTACGCAACAAAGGATTCTCTTCTATCAATCAGGTACCTAGCGGTGACGATGATTTATTTATCAATCAGGTAGCAACAGCGCGCAATACAGCGGTTTGTATTGATCCTGATACGCATACCTTAAGTGAGCCAAAATCTTCGTGGAACGAATGGATGGCACAAAAGTATAGACACTACACCACGAGCCGTTATTACAAATCCAGCCATAAATTTTTATTAGGCCTTTACAGTACTTCACAATTTTTATTATATCCACTACTTATTGTTTCCATTATTTTTTATAGCTGGTGGATAAGCCTCGCAGTATTTGGTGTTCGCTTTTTAATTCAAGCCTATGTATTTTATAAAGGCATGAAAAAATTAAACGAACTAGACCTCTGGCCGCTATTTATAGTGTTCGATATTTTTATGTTTTTTTATTACTTATTTACCCTACCCGCCATATGGAAAGCACCCCGGAAAAATTGGGATTAATTGAAAAGTACTTTAGTGACTTTACGCCAAAACAAACAGCACAGTTTGCGGGCTTAGAGGAACTATACAAAGACTGGAATAGTAAAATTAATGTGGTGTCTCGTAAAGACATAGAAAGTATTTATTTACACCACGTACTCCACTCCCTTAGCATTGCTGCAATGGCAAATTTTGAACCGGGTACCGAAGTGATTGATATTGGCTGTGGTGGCGGATTTCCGGGCATTCCGCTGGCTATATTTTTTCCAGAAGTAAAGTTTCATTTGGTAGATAGTATTGCTAAAAAATTAAAAGTGGTGGAAGCTGTTGCAGAAGGCGTTGGACTCACCAATGTAACCACACAACATTGCCGTGCCGAAGAAATAAAAAACAGAAAATTTGACTTTGCCGTTTCTAGAGCCGTAGCACCATTAAAAGATTTGTGGCAGTGGGCAGGACCCCTATTAAAAAAGGGACACAAACAAGAAATTCCAAATGGACTTATTTGTTTAAAAGGTGGCGACCTTGCGCAAGAAATTTTTGAAAGTTTATTAAGGCCTAAAATGGTTCCGGTGTACCGCTTATTTGCAGAGCCTTACTTTGACGAAAAATTTATTTTACACGTAACCAAGTAAGCTTACTTTTTTTCGATCAGTCTTTCAAATACATGAAACACCGCTGGACAAAAAGTGACATTTTTGAGTGTAATGGCAGGGCGTTTAAAAAATATATCCTCATCGGTGTAGGGGAAACGTTCACAATCGGAAGGACGTTTATCGTAAATGCTACAAAAATTATCGGAACCTAAAAATGGACATGGTTTTGTATTGGCTACATAATCCCCATCATTATCCATCACTAAATACTTTTCAATAAACTCCGTTTCACGCATACCCATATGCTTGCTAATGCGTTTAATGTCTGGTCCTTTAAAACGAGGCGAATAGTTTTTACAACAGGCCGCACAGTCTAAACAGTCTATTTTTTCAAATGCTTCATCATGAAGGTCTGGAAGGACCTTTAAAAGACTCTTTTTATCCGGCTTTTGGAGGAACTGCTTGTACTTTTTCTCGTGGTCGGCGGCTGTTTTTTCCCAGTTTTCAAGTGAAATCTCATTCATACTACAAGATTAGGACGATTTGTGCAGAAATTCATCCACAGTTTATCAACGGGTTCCACAAAAGCTCCAAATTGAGGCCTTGTGCCCGTACCTTTGCGGCCATTAAGGATGATTTTTACTACACGATAATAATTTAGTTTATGGCAAACTTATTTGAACAACAAGCACAGGAGTTTTCGGGTCGTCATATTGGCCCTAATGCAGCAGACACCAAAACCATGTTAGATGTGATTGGTGCTAGCAGTTTAGATCAGTTAATTGATAAAACAATCCCTGCTGCTATTAAAATCAATCATTTGTTGGATATCCCAGCTCCTATTTCGGAGTTTGAATACCTAACCAGTTTGCAAAAAGTGGCTGCCAAAAATAAAGTGTATAAAAACTATATTGGTCAGGGCTATTATGGCACTATTACACCAAGTGTTATATTAAGAAATATTTTTGAAAACCCAGGATGGTACACACAGTACACACCCTACCAAGCAGAAATTGCGCAAGGCCGTTTAGAAAGTTTACTCAACTTTCAAACCATGGTAACAGACCTTACTGGACTTCCAATTGCCAACGCATCTTTACTCGATGAAGCAACAGCTGCTGCAGAAGCAATGGCACTTGCTTTTCACCACATCAATAAATCGGATGTTGCCACCAAACCAAAATTATTTGTAGATAAAAATATATTCAAGCAAACCAAAGATGTACTCGTTACACGCGCCGAGCCAATTGGCATTGAAATTGTAGTGGGTGATTTTTTAACCGCTGCAATCGATGAAACTTATTTTGGAGCGATGCTTCAATATCCAAACAGCAATGGTGGCGTAGAAGATCAACGTGCCTTTATTGATAAAGTACACGCTGTTGATGGCCTCGTTATTGTAGCCACAGATTTACTAGCACTTACCCTACTTACACCTCCAGGCGAGCTTGGTGCAGACATTGCACTTGGTAGCGCTCAACGTTTTGGTGTGCCAATGGGATTTGGTGGACCACATGCTGCCTTTTTTGCTACCAAAGACGATTTTAAAAGAGGTATGCCGGGCCGTTTAATTGGCGTAAGTATTGATGCGCAGGGTAACCGTGCACTTCGTATGGCATTACAAACCAGAGAGCAGCACATTAAAAGAGAAAAAGCAACTTCCAATATTTGTACCGCACAAGCATTACTTGCCAACATGGCTGCTATGTATGCGGTGTATCATGGACCTAAGGGTTTAAAAAATATTGCATCACGCGTACACAAAATTGCAGTAGCGGTTGTAAATGGTTTAAACGCCATGGGACTATCTCAACAAAATAAATTTTTCTTTGACACCATAACTGTGAGTGGTGTTGACGCTGCCACTTTAAAAGTGAATGCAGAAAAAGCGGGTATTAATTTCTTTTATGCTGCCGACGAAAAAGTAATTGTTAGCATCGACGAAACGACAAGTGTTGAAGACGCCAATGCAATACTTGCTGTATTTGCAACTACCACTGGTAAAGCTGCTACTACCTTAACGGGGGCTGCTATCCAAGACGTTACAACACATATCCCACAAGGATTACAAAGAACCACCGATTATTTAACGCACCCTGTATTTAATACGCACCACTCAGAAAGTCAGATGATGCGTTATATTAAATCATTAGAAAATAAAGACTTGTCTTTAAATACATCGATGATTTCACTAGGTAGCTGTACCATGAAATTAAATGCGGCCACCGAAATGATGCCAGTAAGTTGGCCGGCTTTTGGTGCACTACATCCATTTGTGCCCATCAATCAAACCGAAGGCTACCAAGAAATTTTAAAAGAGTTATCTTATTATTTATGTCAAGCTACTGGATTTACCGCTTGCAGCTTACAACCCAATAGTGGTGCTCAAGGTGAGTACGCTGGACTATTAACCATTCGCGCATACCATAAAGCACACAAAAATGAGCACCGCAATATTGTACTCATTCCAATTAGTGCGCATGGTACCAACCCTGCAAGTGCAGTAATGGCCGGCTTTAAAGTAGTAGTGGTGAAATGTGATGTGGCGGGTGATATTGACATGACCGATTTACAAGAAAAAGTAGCACAATACAAAGACACACTTGGTGGACTTATGATTACCTACCCTTCTACACATGGTGTATTTGAAGAAACCATCAAAGACATTTGTGCACTCATCCATACAAACGGAGGCATGGTGTACATGGATGGTGCTAATATGAATGCACAGGTTGGTTTAACCAGCCCAGGTATGATTGGCGCCGATGTTTGCCATTTAAATTTACATAAAACTTTTGCCATCCCACACGGTGGTGGTGGACCTGGCATGGGCCCTATTTGTGTGAATGATAAATTAGCACCTTTCTTACCAGGTCATCACCAAACAGGCAATCCCGAGCACGCTGTAAGCGCTGCGCAGTATGGTTCTGCAAGTATTTTACTCATTAGTTACGCGTACATTAAAATGTTAGGCGCACAGGGTATCAAAGACGCAACAGCGTATGCGATATTAAATGCGAATTACATGAAAACGCGTTTAGAAAAATACTATTCTATTTTATACGCTGGTAAAAACGGCACTTGTGCACACGAATTTATTGTAGACTTACGACCGTTTAAACAAACAGCTGGCGTAGAAGCAGAAGATGTTGCGAAGCGTTTAATTGATTATGGTTTCCATGCACCTACTATGAGTTTTCCAGTAGCGGGCACCATTATGATTGAGCCTACAGAGAGTGAAGACAAAGCAGAGCTAGACCGTTTTTGTGATGCCATGATTGCCATTTACCATGAAATAAATGAAATCGAAACAGGTAAAATAGATAAGCTTAACAATCCATTAAAAAATGCGCCACACACGCAGGGCGTGGTATGTGCCGAAACATGGAACTACAGCTATTCTAGACAAACTGCTGCGTTTCCATTACCGTATGTTAAACTCAATAAGTTTTGGCCAACTGTAGCAAGAATTAACAATACACACGGAGATAGAAATTTAGTTTGCACCTGCGAGCCGGTTTCTTCATACGCAAACGATTAATAAAATTAAATAACCATGGGAGTAGCCGATCAATTAGCACAAATGAAAGCAGAAAAAGCAGCAGCAAATTTAAAAGCTGGTCAAGATTTTTTAGACCAAAATAAAACAAGACCAGAAGTAACCACTTTGGATTCTGGTTTACAGTACGAAGTATTAACAGTTGGCGTTGGCGAAAAACCACTTGCCCACAATGAAGTAACCTGTCATTACCATGGTACGCTTATTGATGGTACTATTTTTGATAGTTCGGTGCAAAGAGGTCAGCCCGCTTCTTTTCCATTAAATATGGTGATTACAGGTTGGACAGAAGGTTTGCAGTTAATGCCTACTGGTAGCAAATGGCGCTTTTTTATTCCACCACATTTAGGTTATGGTGACCGTCAAGTAAGTGCGCAAATTGGAGCCAATAGCACACTTATTTTTGACGTAGAACTGATTAGTTTTATCTAAAATATTATTTTGATTTGAGCGCTTCTGCATAGGTTTCTAAAACCCGCTTACGCGCCACTTCATGCACAACAATAGGATTTGGATACCTTAACTCATTAAGTTCTGGTATCCATTTTTTTATGTACACTAAGTTCTTGTCAAACTTTTCGGTTTGCAGCGTTGGATTAAACACCCTAAAATAAGGAGCCGCATCACAGCCACTACTGCTCGCCCATTGCCATCCACCATTGTTGGATGCTAAATCAAAGTCCAATAATTTTTGCGCAAAATATGCTTCACCCCAGCGCCAATCTATTAGTAAGTGTTTGCACAAAAACGAAGCCGTAATCATACGCACACGGTTATGCATAAAACCCGTTGCATTTAATTCACGCATACCCGCATCCACAATGGGATAGCCGGTTGTGCCGTTGCACCAATGTTCAAATTCAGATTCGTTGTTACGCCACTTGATAAAATCGTATTCTTTTTTAAACGACTCTCCCTTACCTACTTTTGGAAAATGAAACATGATAGCCTGGTAAAAATCACGCCATATAATTTCGTTGACATAGGTTTCATTTAAGGGTAGCGCTTGTAGTAAAATTTCACGCACGCTAACGGTTCCAAACCTGAGGTGCACACCCATTTTAGAAGTGCTATTTTCGATGGCAGGAAAATTACGATTGTCGGTGTATTTTTTTACAATATTTACATCGAGTATGCCGGCAGGAAAACTAGTGGCCGCTGATCCTGTAAAACCCATAGAAGCTAGTGTTGGTAGGGCGGCAGCAGTATACTGGAAATAATTTTTTAAATATTTTTTTGTTTCAAAAACCTTTACGGGGTTATTGGCTAAATACGCTTTCCATTTGCGTGAATAAGGCGTAAACACCGTGTAAGGTTTACCATCATCTTTTACCACTTCAAATTTTTCAAAAACTACATGGTCTTTAAAAGTAGAGAAGCCTATTTTTTGAGTAGCAAGCAACTGCTCAATAACAGTGTCGCGCTCTAGTGCATAGGGCTCATAATCGTGATTGGTAAAAACATGCGCTACCGTGTACTGTGCTGATAAAGTTTTAAACGCCTCTTGTGGTGTGCTATACAAGACAGTAAGTCCACTACCAAGTGCCTCTAATTGAGCCTGCATTTTTTGTAATGCCTCGTGTATAAAGACAACACGCTTATCAGACTTGTCTTCGAGCTTATCTAATATTTGTTTATCAAAAATAAAGATGGGCAAAACGGGAGCGCCACCGGCTTGACTGGCATTTTGCAAGGCATGAAAGAGCGCTGCATTGTCGTGCAAACGAAGGTCTCTTCGGAACCACATGATAGATACTACTGGCTTCATAAAGTTTGTATAAAGTCTTTGTATAACACAGTGGTGAGTGAATTGTTGTACTGGCTATTGTCTATTTGCTTGACCCACTTAATACCATGTATGGCGCTTGTTAAAAATACCTCAGATGCTTCTAAAACATCGGCCACAGATACTGTTGTTTCCTCTACTTCGTAATCATTTGCTCGAAGCGTTTTAATGAGGTGGCGGCGCATGACACCGGCAACAGGGCCTTCTGTAATAGCGGGTGTTTTGATGGTGCCGTCTTTGATAATAAATAAATTGGCAATGGTGGTGTCTGCAATACCTCCCGCATGATTTAATAAAATAGCATCGTTTAAATTATTTTCTTTGGCCCAAAGTGCAGCCATTACGTAGGGCAAATAACTATTGGATTTAATCATCGAAAAAAAGTCGCTAGATTTTTTTGCCTCCTTATAGATACCCAGCGTGAGACCATTTTGGTTAAGCTCTTGCGTAGCTTCGGAAAGATTAAAACTTTGAATGAGGTGATGCGGAAAATGATTTTCAGGATCATAGAGTCCGCCATCGCCCCTGTATATCATAACCCTTACGCGTGCTAATTTTTGGTGGCCATTTTTATCTACCACTTCTAATATATTTTTTTGAAGCCACTCCGCGTTCATATAAGAAGGCTTGTTAAATTTTAACGCGTCGATACTTGTAAAAAGTCTTTCAAAATGAAGGGACGCCAGTTTAATTTGTCTGTTCACGACCCGAATGGTTTCAAAACAACCATCACCATACCTAAAAGAACGGTTGTTAACCGATAGGTTGGCCTTATCTTGACGCATTAAATGACCATCTAAAAAAAGAAAATCGGTTGCAGACATAGGATTAATTATAGAATGAAGGTAATTTAGCGGAATCCAAATAACAAACATGCAAGTAAAAGAAATAGTTGACCACATAGAAAATATAGCACCTCTTCACCTACAGGAAGCTTACGACAACTGCGGTTTACTCACCGGAACCACAGGCATGACTTGCACCGGCGTGCTTTGCACCCTAGACGCCACAGAAGCGGTAATTCTTGAAGCGGTAGCGAAAGGATGCAACCTTGTAGTAGCGCACCACCCCATCGTATTTAGTGGTCTTAAAAAAATAAACGGCACTTCTTATATAGAAAAGGCGGTTATCGCTGCCATTAAGCATGATATTGCCATTTATGCCATTCATACCAACCTCGACAATGTGATTGATGGGGTTAACGGTAAAATAGCCCAAAAAATAGGGCTGGACCAGGTTCAAATTTTGGACCCTAAACCAGGTGCTGGACCGGGCATTGGCGCGGGAATGATTGGGCAATTATCAGCGCCCTTAACAGAGGCCGATTTTTTACGAAATTTGGCTCATATATTTAAAATTTCTACTATTAAACATAGCCCATTTTTAGGCAAAAAACTACAAAAAATTGCCATTTGTGGTGGTTCTGGTGCCTTTTTGACCCAAAAAGCGCTAGAAATGGGGGTAGACGCTTTTGTCACTTCTGACCTCAAATACCACGACTATTTTGATGCCAACGATCAGCTTTTACTGGCCGATATTGGGCACTTTGAGAGCGAACAATACACGGTGGAGCTTTTAGTTGAACTTTTACAACCTAAATTCCCTACCTTTGCCGTCCTCAAATCAGATACAAAAACCAATCCGGTTGGGTATTTCATTTAAGGCGCAGGACCCGGTTCCACAAATATTAAACTTCAAAAGAATCCTATAGTATGGCATCAGTTAAAGATTTCTCTGTAGAAGACAAATTAAAAAACCTTCTTCAACTTCAGAAGATAGACAGTAAGCTAGATGAAATTCAAGTTCTAAAAGGTGAGCTTCCGATGGAAGTAAGTGACCTTGAAGACGAGATCACTGGTTTAAATGCACGTCAAACACGTATCGAAGAAGAAATCAACGGTATTTCTGAATTCATCGAAGGAAAAAAATCGATGGTGAAAGATAGCGAAGCGCTAATTGCTAAATACGAAAAGCAAAGCGAGAACGTAAAAAATAACCGTGAGTTTGAAGCGATCAATAAAGAAATTGAAGACCAGCAACTTGAAATCAAATTGTGTGAAAAACACATTAGAGATGCCAACGAAGAATTAACTGAAAAAATCAAGGCATTAGACCTTGCTAAAAAAGCAGTAGCTTCTAAAGAAGGCGTTTTGAACCACAAAAAAAGTGAGTTAGAAAAAATCATCGCTGATACAGAAAAAGAAGAAACAGGATTAAATAAAAACAGTGCAGATGCGCGTGGTCATATTGACGAGCGTTTAATGTATAGCTACGACCGTATCCGTAACAGCTACCGCAATGGTTTAGCCGTTGTTGCTGTTGACAGAGATGCATGTGGTGGTTGCTTTAATTCTATTCCGCCTCAACGTCAATCAGAAATTCGTTTACACAAAAAAATCATCGTATGTGAAAACTGCGGTCGTATTTTAGTAGACGCTAACCTTGATGGTTCAGACAAAAAATAATCCGTAACAGGTAATAATATTTGAAGAAAGGGTAGCTACAACAGCTACCCTTTCTTATTTTTGGTATATTGTAAAAGACATGAAACAGCGCAGCGCACATATATTATTTAGGGGCCTACTTTTGTGGGTTGTGTTTTTTTCGGGGTTGTTTTTTTCGAACAATGTTTGCGCTCAAAAAGTGTATGATTTTAATGCCACTTGCATTCAGGCTTACCAAGAAGTTAATAAATTAAAAATTGCTCCGGCTACTGCGCTTATTGCAAAAGCAAAGGAGCAAAATCCGCAAAATTTAGTACCTGTTTTACTAGACGCCTACACCGATTTTTATGTGCTGTTTTTACTAGAAGATCCAGCCGATTATACGGTTCGGTTTAAAAATTTCGAACGAAACATCAAAGCGCTTGAAGAAGGGCCTAAAAATACGGCGCTGTACAATTACTGTTTGAGCAACGTATACATCCACCGGGCCATGGTATCGTTGAAATTTGGGCACTTCTGGGACGCTGGATGGGATATTAGAAGGTCCTACCTGCTTACAGCGGAAAATCATAAAAAGTTTCCAGCTTTTACCGGTGACGACTTACTCTACGGCGCACTCCAAGGGATTGTAGGCACGGTGCCAAAAGGCTATCAGTGGTTAACCAGTTTACTAGGCATGCGTGGATCACAAAAAGAAGGCATGAAAATGGTTGCTAATTTTGCAAATGGCACTGATGTTTGGGCCAAACTATTTAGCCCCGAATCACATTTTATTTATCCGTACCTCCTTTTTCATTTACAAAATGAAAAAGATGCAGCACTCGCATTTATACAAAATAAAAAACTAGACCTCGTAAACAATCATTTGCATGCCTGGACCGCGGCTAACTTAGCCTTAAACCACAAAGCAAGTACCACCACCAAAAGCATTATCGAAAACAGAAATAAAAGTGCCGATTATTTAGCACTACCCTTTTGGGATTTTGAACTGGGCTGCGCCAAACTCTATCAATTAGACTTGGACGGTGCCACGCCGCTATTGACCAAATACACCGAACAATTTAAAGGCAATTTTTACATTAAAGATGCGCTTCAAAAACTGAGCTGGGCAAATTTTTTGAAGGGCGATATGCGCGCCGCCGAGGCGGCGCGCAAGCAAATTTTTTTGCGCGGCGGCACAGACACGGACGCAGACAAACAAGCATTAAAAGAAGCCAAGTTGGGTGTTTGGCCTAACCCCCTGCTACTTAAGGCAAGACTGTTAACTGATGGTGGTTACACCAAAGACGCACTAGCTTTATTGCAAGGCAAACAACAAGTATTTACGAGCCCCGCAGATAAACTAGAATATGTATACCGTATTGGCCGCATTTATGAAGACCTCGGTAAAGAACAGGAAGCCATCTCTTTTTATAAAGAAACCATTAAACTAGGCGCCAACCAAACGGCTTACTTTGCGGCAAGAGCAGCGCTGCAAGCAGGCCAAATAGTTGAAAAGCGCGGTCAAAAAAAGGAAGCCATCTTGTTTTACGAGCAGTGTTTAGCCATGGAAGAACATAGTTACAAAAACTCGTTGGACCAGCGTGCCAAAGCGGGTATTGCGCGCTGCAAATAGTTTGTTTTACCTAAATTGCAGCAGATTAGAACTATGCTTACAAAGCTCCACATAAAAAACTATGCGATCATTGATGAAATCGAAATTGATTTCTCTGATAAGCTCAATATTATTACCGGCGAAACGGGTGCGGGTAAAAGTATTTTGATGGGCGCACTTAGTTTAATTTTAGGAGAGCGCGCCGATAGCAGCAGTCTTGTGAGCAAAGAAAAAAAATGTTTTATTGAAGGCAGTTTTTCTATTGCCAACAACAAAGCCGTTGCTACTTATTTACAATCACTAGAAGAAGACATGGACACCGATCAGTCGGAACTAGTACTGCGTAGAGAAATTGCACCAACTGGAAAATCGCGTGCTTTTATTAATGACACACCGGCAAGTTTACAAACACTGCGTGGTGTGGCGTCGTTACTCGTAGACCTGCACCAACAATTTGATACACTCGAACTGGGTAGTACTGATTTTCAGCGCACGGTAATTGATGCACTTGCAGGCAACGAAAATTTATTACAATCTTTTACAAATAGTTACCAAGCATATTTAACTGCACAAAAAAAATTAGCAGCACTACTCGCACAAAAAGAAGCGTTTACAAAAGAAGCCGATTACAATCAGTTTTTACTAGACGAGTTTGAAGAGTTTCAACTTCAAACCAACGAACTGGAACTAATGGAGCAGGAACTGGTGCTTTTAAACAACGCCGAAGGCATTAAAACGGCACTCGCTGGTACCAGTCATGCCCTCGCCTACGCCGAAACACCGGTGGTAAGCGTGGTTAAGCAAATGTTGCAACAGCTACAACCCTTTACCAGCGTACATGAGGGGGTTTCGGAACTCATCAACCGATTACAAGTTACCCATATAGAGTTACAAGACATTGCCTCAGAACTTTCGCGTCTAGAAAATACCATTTCTACCAACGAAGAAAGACTACATACTATTAATGAGCGCATGGCTGCAGGTTTTAAGCTCTTAAAAAAACATAGCGTTACTACAACACAGGAGCTATTAGAAATATGGGGCTCTTTAGCCGAAAAATTATTAGCGGTTCAAAATATTGATGACGCTATTGCAGCGCATAGTAAACAGGAAAAAGAAACACTTGCAGCAGCTACAGATATTGCAACAAAAATTTCTGCGGCGCGTAAAACACAGGCGGCTCCTTTACAAAAAGCAGTAAACACATTACTGGCACAAGTAGGTATGCCCAATGCAAGTATACAAGTAAGCATTACAAACGCAAACCTAAACGCCAGCGGTACCGATCAAATTGAGTTTTTATTTGACGCCAACAAAAGTGGCAAATACGAGTCTATTAAAAAAGTAGCGAGTGGTGGTGAATTAAGTAGACTCATGCTTTGCATCAAATCATTAGTGGCCACATCGGTTAATTTACCTACGCTTATTTTTGATGAAATAGACACGGGCATTTCTGGTGAAGCGGCCAAGCAAGTAGGTATTATTATGCAGGGTCTTGCAGCGAGTCGTCAAATTATTTGTATTACACACCAACCGCAAATTGCAGGTAAAGCAAACGCACACTTCTTTGTGTACAAGCAGGCTAAAGAAAATAGTATTGCTACACATATCAAACGCCTAAGTAAAAATGAGCGCATTAACGCCATTGCTCAAATGCTTAGTGGCGAGAAGCCTACAACAGCTGCTATTGCTACCGCTACAGAAATGGTGGAAGAATAAGGGTCGTTTAATCTATTTTATTTACTTTTACGATACGTAAACAACAAACTATGGCTTACAACTTATTAAAAGGAAAAAGAGGAATTATCACAGGTGCACTAGACGCCAATTCGATTGCCTGGAAAGTCGCCGAAAAAGCACACGAAGAAGGCGCCACATTTGTATTAACCAACGCCCCTATCGCGATGCGTATGGGTGAGATCAATAAATTAGCAGAAGCTACTAATTCAAAAATTATCCCTGCCGACGCTACCAGTATCGAAGACCTTACCAAATTATTTACCGAGTCGCAAGAAATACTAGGGGGTAAAATAGATTTTGTACTACACTCTATTGGTATGAGTGTGAACATCAGAAAAAATGTTCCATACACCGAGTCTAACTACGATTACTTTATGAAAGGCATCGACGTTTCTGCCATGTCATTTCACAAAATGTTATCGGTAGCTAAAAAATTAGATGCGATTAATGAGTGGGGTAGTGTTGTTGCGCTTTCTTATATGGCTGCACAAAGAACCTTCCCTTTTTATACCGATATGGCGGATATTAAAGCAATGCTTGAATCTATCGCGCGTAGTTTTGGTTACCATTATGGTTTAGAAAAAAAGGTACGTATCAACACGGTTTCTCAATCGGCAACTAAAACAACTGCAGGTACAGGTATCAAAGGCTTTGGTGATTTTTACGATTATTCAAATGCGATTGCACCATTAGGTAACGCCACCGCAGAGGATTGTGCCAACTACTGTGTTACTTTATTTTCTGATCTTACACGTATGGTTACCATGCAAAACCTATTCCACGATGGTGGTTTTTCAATGACAGGGGTAAGCAACGAAGTGATGCAAAAATTAGGAATCCAAGAATAATTCGCAACACACAATTCGAAAGACACAGCACAAACAAAACTTATGAACGAACTTATTGGATATATCGGTGCCTTTTTAAGTGCTATTACTTTTATGCCACAAGTATGGCAGGCTTATAAAACAAAGAGTGTAGGTGATTTAAGTATTTATATGATACTCATTGTAGTACTAAGCACCATTATATGGCTGTACTATGGCATTAGCACGGGCAGCGGGCCGGTTATAGCGGCAAACGCCATTGTAATGCTATTGTCACTTGTACTGCTTTATTTTAAACTCACGTTTAAGAAAAGCTAGTTAAGCTACTTTAACTTTCAAAATTAGTTTTCTGATTTTTCCTTCACCGATCATGGGTGCATGTACGTCGTCTGGAAAGTATATTCCAAACTGACCAGCGTGTAATTTAAAGAAATGATCGGGCGCGTCTTCAAAAAATAAGACATCGCTTTTTGCATCGTATTCGCCCCTTGGATCTAAACAAGTGCTGCGTGATTTCCATCCTACTGTTTCGATGCCACTCAAACAAACTTGAATATCAATGTAGGTATTGTGACATTCAAAATTGGCACAAGATTCTAAAATTGGAACACCAGGCCCATCTGCAATAATGGCAAGAATATTTTTTCCATCTACTTCATACTTGCCTTCTGGCACCTGATCAAAATTGGTATCTAATATATAAGCAAAGGCCACCTCAAATCTGGGGTGGACCTTTACATATTTATTTAGTTGCGTAAGCTCATCAAGTATCATGTGCTACGTTCTAGTATTCGTCTTCGTTAAACATGAAGTCATCTTGGCTAGGATAGTCTGGCCAAATGTCTTCGATACTTTCAAATACATCACCTTCTTCTTCTAGTTCTTGAAGGTTTTCAACGACCTCGATAGGCGCACCGCTACGAATAGAATAATCGATCAATTCGTCCTTAGTAGCAGGCCAAGGAGCCTCTTCTAAATAACTTGCTAATTCTAAAGTCCAAAACATAATGCAGTGTTTAATATTTTTGCAAATGTAGCCGTATCTTTCAAATAACCAAATTGGAGTTGCCCACCAGGTGTAAACAAATTATTAATATTCGCTAAATTTAACCCGCACTAATGTAGGTTTGTAACATCATTAAGGCCTTTAAACCTGTATAACACACTCATATCCATGCTCAAAGCAACTAATATTACCCGTAATTACAACGACCTGTCGGTGCTAAAAGGCGTAGATATTTTTGTTAATAAGGGGGAAATCGTAAGTATTGTGGGCTCATCGGGGGCCGGAAAAAGCACTTTGCTCCATATTTTAGGCAGTTTAGACAGGGCCAATTCGGGCGAAATTTGGATCAACAACCAGCGCATAGATACCTTAAAAGAAAAGGAACTCGCAAAATTTAGAAACAAACATATTGGTTTTGTTTTTCAATTTCATCATTTGTTACCGGAGTTTACAGCACTTGAAAATGTATGTATTCCAGGATGGATTGCGGGCACCAATAAAAATGAATTAGAAGTAAGGGCACTTGAACTTTTAAAAATACTAGGACTAGAAGACAGGGCTTCACACAAGCCATCGGAACTATCAGGTGGAGAACAACAAAGAGTTGCTGTAGCAAGAGCGCTCATTAACAATCCGGATATTGTTTTTGCAGACGAGCCTACCGGAAATTTAGATAGCAAACATGCACAAGAGTTACACGAACTGTTTTTGCATTTACAAAAAACAATGGGTCAAACATTTTTAATTGTAACGCACAATGAAGCGCTCGCAAAAATGAGTGATCGTGTGGTACACATGAAAGACGGACACATTGTAGAAGCGCAATAAAATTTAAAATTGTAAGAAACTTATACGCGTGGCTTCCAGGCTAGTTCCTGCGCACCATTGGTGAGCGAAATAAAGCGGGCTAGCGTAAATAAATAATCCGATAAACGGTTCAGGTATTTGATAACTAGAGGGTCTACAAATAATTCATTTTCGAGAAGATTAACGCAACCTCTTTCTGCTCTTCTGCAAATACATCTAGCAACGTGCGCATGAGAAACCGCAACATCACCACCCGGAATAATAAATGATTTCATAGGAACTAGTACTTCATTCATGGCATCTATTTCACGCTCCAATAAAGTAATATCTTCTTCTTTTAAATCAGGAATTTTCATGAGCGGCTCTTTGTCTGGATCACAAGCAAGTGAAGATCCAACCGTAAACAAACGGTCTTGCGCTTCTTTTAATAAAATGCGGGTATGGTCGTGCGCAAACATATCAGACACGAGTCCAATGTATGAGTTCAGTTCATCTACCGTTCCGTAAGTTTCAATTCTTAAATTGCTTTTAGGCACTTTAGTACCTCCTATTAATGAGGTTAAACCTAGATCTCCTGTTTTGGTATATATCTTTTGGGCCATGGCGCTAGTACTGTCTTTGTTTCGTTAACAAACAAAAAACCTAAAAGTTCAAAATGGAAGGGATTATTTCGTAATATCTGTTTCTACCATACCATCGCGTAAGCGGACCACGCGGTGAGCGTAAGCAGCAATGTCTTCTTCGTGGGTTACAAGAATAACGGTATTACCTGCCGCTCTAATTTTTCCAAATATTTCCATCACTTCCACCGAAGTTTTAGAATCTAGGTTACCGGTAGGTTCATCGGCTAACAAAATGGCTGGATTGTTTACTAGGGCACGGGCAATAGCTACACGCTGAATTTGACCTCCACTTAACTCATTTGATTTATGGTGGCTACGATCGGCAAGGCCTACTTTATCAAGTGCTTCAAGCGCTCTTTCGATACGTACTTTTTTAGTTACGCCTGCATAAATTAATGGAAGTGCTACGTTTTCTGCGGCAGATAAACGGGGTAACAAATTAAATTGTTGGAATACAAATCCGATTTCAGAATTACGCACTTCAGCTAAATCATCGTCAGGCATTTTACTAACGTCTTTGCCATTCAAAATATATTTGCCGCCTGTTGGAGAATCCAAACAACCTAGTATGTTCATGAGGGTAGATTTACCACTACCCGACGGACCCATTAGGGCTACGTATTCATTTTTAAAAATATCAAGCGTAATACCTTTTAAAACGGTAATAGCCTGACTACCCATGTAGTAATCTTTTTGTATTCCCTCTAACTTAATAATCGCTTCAGACATAGGTTGTTTATTTTTTTATCACCGTTGGTACTCTAAAATATTGATCGCTTGCGCCGGGTGCATTGGAAAGCGCTTCTTCTCTTGTGATGGTTTGATTTACTTCGTCTTCTCTAAAAACATTAACCCTGCCGCCCATATGAAGTAATGGTTCCACGCCTGTCGTATCCACTACGTTTAACTGCTCCACAAAAGCCACCATTTTTTGCAGGTCTTGCTGAACCGAGGCCTTTTCTTCATCGGTAAAATAAAGCCTAGATAAATGGGCTAATTGGTCAATTAATTGAGGGGTAACTTCCATACAATACAAAAATAACAGATTGAGGGGCAATTTAGGTCGAAAATGGTTAAAAGGTAAATATCCTCCACCAAGGCCCAAATTACCGGTATGTTGAAAAAATAATTAGCCCCCTTGATTAAAATAGTTGCATAACTAACTAATTTTACGCAAAGCATTTTTATGAAGCGTAGTATTAAAAAAGTTGCCATTTTAGGAAGCGGTGTAATGGGCTCCCGTATTGCATGTCATTTTGCAGGTATTGGTGTCAATGTTTTACTACTTGATATGGTTCCAAAAGAAGCCACAGAAAGTACCAAACCAGCAGAGCGCAACAAACTCGTGAACGATGCTTTACAAGCCGCATTAAAAAGTAATCCCTCTCCTGTTTATACAAAAGCGACGGCTAAAAAAATTACGACTGGAAATTTTGACGATAACTTACAAGAAATAGCGGCTGTAGATTGGATCATTGAAGTAGTAATAGAAAGGCTCGACATCAAACAAATGATGTACGAAAAAATTGAAAAGTACAGAAAACCAGGTACACTTATTACCTCTAACACTTCTGGTATTCCAATACATTTAATGGCAGAAGGAAGATCTGAAGATTTTAAAAAACATTTTTGTGGTTCCCACTTTTTTAATCCACCACGCTACCTGCGTTTATTAGAAATTATTCCTACACCACATACAAGCCCTGATATAGTAGATTTTTTAATGGAATACGGAGACGTTTTTTTAGGCAAAACAACGGTGCATTGTAAAGATACACCTGCCTTTATCGCCAACCGTATTGGGGTTTTTAGCATCATGCTCATTTTTAATAGCATGGAAAAATTAGGTTTAAGCATTGATGAAATCGAAGCACTTACTGGACCTATTATTGGAAGACCAAAATCGGCAACATTTAGAACCGCTGATATTGTAGGTATTGATACCCTTGTAAAAGTTGCCAAAGGTGTTGCAGACAACTGCCCTAACGACGAGGCGCGTGCTATTTTTAATATTCCTAGTTGGCTAGAAAAAATGCTTGCAAACAATTGGCTTGGCGATAAAACAGGTCAAGGATTTTTTAAGAAAATAAAATCGGAAGCAGGCAAAGAAATTTTAACCCTGAATTTACAAACCCTCGAATACGGTGCGCGCAATAAACCAAAATTTGCGAGCCTAGAAGCTGCTAAACCTATCGAAGATCTTAAACAAAGACTTCAATTATTACAAGCGTCTCCAGATAAAGCCGGCGATTTTTATAAAGCATTTCATTATGGTTTGTTCTCTTATATTTCACACCGCATTCCAGAAATTAGTGACGAACTCTACCGTGTAGATGACGCTATGATGGCTGGTTTTGGTTGGGAAATTGGTGCCTTTGAAAGTTGGGACACCCTTGGTGTTGCAAAAACAGTAGCAGCCATGAAAGCCGCTGGGCACGCCGTTGCGCCATGGGTAGACACCATGCTAGCAAATGGAATTACTAGTTTTTACAAAGTAGAAAACGGAAAAAAATTGTGTTACGATGTAACATCGGGTGCTTACAAAGCACTTCCGGGTGGTGATGCGTTTTTGGTATTAAAAAATAAAGCAGACAAACTAGTATGGAAAAATAGTGCTTGCCGTTTATATGATATTGGTGATGGTATCGCAGGCTTTGAGTGGAATTCAAAAATGAATAGCATTGGCGGCGAAGTACTCGAAGGACTTAATAAAGCCATTACTTTATCTGAAGAAAAATTTAATGGACTAGTGATAGCTAACGAAGGCCCCAACTTTAGTGCGGGTGCTAACGTGGGTATGATATTTATGCTTGCTATTGAGCAGGAATATGATGAGTTAGATATGGCCATCAGAATGTTTCAAAACACCATGATGCGTGTGCGTTATTCTAGCATACCGGTAGCTGTTGCGCCACACGCGCTAACGCTTGGTGGCGCCTGCGAAATGAGCCTTCATGCCGACGTTGTTTGCGCTGCCGCAGAAACCTATATTGGACTTGTAGAACTTGGCGTGGGACTTATTCCGGGCGGTGGTGGCACCAAAGAATTTGTGTTACGCGCCGGTGATGAGATGCACGACGAAGAACCAGAAACCATTACACTAAAAAATAGATTCTTATCTATCGCAACAGCGAAAGTAGCAACATCAGCGGCAGAAGCTTTTGATATGGGCGTTTTAAGAAAAGGACAGGATCATATTGTTATGAATATGGGTCGTCGGATTGCAACAGCAAAATCGGCGGTGATGGATTTACATGCACAAGGTTATACCATGCCTACTGTACGCAAAGATGTAAAAGTACTTGGAAGATCTGCGCTAGGCGCACTTCTTGCAGGTATTAATGGCATGCAAAAAGCAGGCTATGCAACCGCACATGATGCAGTTGTTGCAAAAAAGCTAGCGTATGTGATGTGCGGAGGCGACCTTAGTGAACAAAGCCTGGTATCTGAACAATATTTGCTAGATTTAGAGCGTGAAGCTTTTTTAAGTTTATGCGCCGAGAAAAAAACACTAGAACGTATTCAAAGTGTTTTAAAAAGCGGTAGACCCATCAGAAATTAATTTTTTCTATGCATCCTATTTTAACGATTACCGGTGTTTCAAAAAACTACGGTAAACTTACAGCACTTGATGGTGTGAGTTTTGAAGTACCTGCTGGTGCTGTGTTTGGTATACTAGGGCCTAACGGCAGTGGTAAAACCACACTACTTAGTATTATTTTAGATGTACTACACGCCGATACAGGCAAGTTTAGTTGGTTTGGCAATTCGCCACAAACCAATTACAGAAAACAAATTGGCTCTTTACTAGAAACGCCAAATTTTTACCATTACTTATCTGCAGTTGATAATTTAAAAATTACACAAGCCATTAGTGGTAGAGGTGGTAGCACAGATATTGATGAAGTGTTACGCATTGTAAAATTATATGAGCGCAAAAACAGTAAGTTTAGCAGTTACAGTTTAGGTATGAAACAGCGCCTTGCCATTGGAGCAGCTTTACTTGGAAATCCAAACGTACTTGTATTTGATGAGCCTACCAATGGATTAGATCCGGTAGGCATCGCCGAAATTAGAGAGCTCATAAAATCGTTAGCAGCATCTGGTAAAACCATTATTATGGCTAGCCATTTACTAGACGAAGTAGAAAAGGTTTGTACCCATGTGGCCATATTAAAAAAAGGAAACCTACTAACGGCAGGCCCTGTGGATGAAGTACTCGCACAAGAAGATATTGTAGAAATTGCAGCTGCTAACAATGATGCACTGGAAAGTATGGTGCAACATATGGGTGGTTTTACCAAAGTAAAAAAACACGATAATTGTTTACAGCTATTTTACCCAGTAGGTACGGCGCAACTAGACCATATAAATAAATACTGTTTTGATAAAGGTATTACCCTGCAACAATTACAACTCAAAAAGAAAAGTTTAGAAACTAAATTTTTTGAATTAACCAACGACTAACGCCAACGATATGTTTTCATTACTTCAAATAGAATGGCTTAAAATAAAAAAGTATCCTGCCTTTTGGGCCATGCTTATTATAGTGCTGCTTACCTACCCCGCTGCCAACCTCATGTTTTATAATGTGTACCTAAACATTACAACACAAAAAGGTACCGACATGCTGGCTAAAATGTTATTAGGTAACCCCTTTGCGTTTCCTGAAACCTGGCATACAGTAGCATACATTTCATCGTTTTTTGTAATCCTACCTTCCATACTTGTAATTATGCTGGTAACCAATGAGTACCAGTACAAAACACAAAGGCAAAATGTCATTGATGGCTGGACTAGGCGTCAATTTATGACGAGTAAATTAATGGATGTACTTATTGTAAGTAGTATTACCACCATCCTCTATACCCTTGTTGCAATTGGGTTTAGCATCTATGCTAGCACATTTGATACCAGTAAAATATGGGATCAATCTTATTATATTGGGCTTTTTTTCTTGCAAACCTTTGCGCAGCTTTCTATTGCATTTTTACTGGGCTATCTTATTAAAAAAGCATTTATCGCACTCGGTATTTTTTTGTTTTATTACCTCATTGTAGAAAATATTGCTACTGGCTATTTAAAAGTAAAAGCTGCAAAAATTGGTGGCGATATAGGTAGGTATTTACCCTTTGAGATTTCGGACCGAATGATTGTTGCTCCTGCGTTTATAGGTAGGTTTGGTAAAGATTTAAAAGCAGCTTACGAAAAGTCTTTATCGGAAGTGCCTTCACAAATAGCATTATCACTTTTACTTACAACAGCTATTTGGGCTTTTTGCTTTTTCATGCACCGCAAAAAAGATTTATAAATCAAGGGTCGATAAACTTTTTGATATTTCAGGATAGTCAAATACAAAACCGGCGTCTTGTATTTTTTGCGCCGATACGGTGGTGCTTTTTAGCACTTCGATACTCATTTCACCAAGCATTATTTTTAACACAAAACTAGGCACGTAGGTGGTAATATAAAACTTACCGTAAAGTACACTAGCAAGGGTTTTTGTTAGGGTTTTATTGCTTACAGGGCTTGGTGCCACTGCATTGTAGCTGCCACTCATATTTTCATGTTCGATGGCATACACAAACATTTTTGCCAAATCTCTAACGTCAATCCAGCTAATCATTTGTTGACCGTTACCTAACACTGCAGCCATTCTTACGGCTAATGGTTTTAAAAATTCTTTTAAAGCACCCCCCTGTTTACTTAAAACAATACCTGTGCGAAGGCAAACCAACCTTTTTTGTAAACCATTTATATTTGCAGTAACAGGTGCAATTGATGCTTCCCATGCAGCACATGTAGTTCCTAAAAAATCGGGGTAAGAAGGATCTGTTTCTACAAAACCTTGCGCTACTAAATTATTATCTCCATTATTGTTATCAGGGCCGTACCAACCAATGGCCGATGCACTAATAACTGCTTTTACTTTATTGGGGGTCTCATCTAAAGCTTTTACAAGTAGTGCACTACTTTTTGTGCGGCTGTCTAAAATTTCTTGCTTGCGTGCTTCACTCCAGCGCTTATCGGCAACGCCAGCGCCCGCTAAATGAATGATATAATCAGCTTCTGCAATGGCAGTAGTATCAATCGTGCCGGCATTAATATCCCAGTGGGCATAGCCCTTGTCAGACACAGTAGACCTTGTAAGTAAAACAACTTCGTACCCTTTTTGTAAGAGTAAATTTTTAACTTCCGTTCCTACAAGTCCAGTTCCTCCTGTTATTAATACGCGTGCCATATGTGTAAATTAAGCTTAATAGTATATAAACAAAGATCCCAACCAAAAGGTTGGGATCTAAAACTAAAATCACCTGGCTAAAACAAAGTTAAATGCTATTAATCGGGCTTCTTACCGTGTAAAAAGGTATTCAGCGTTGATATTTGTGTTTGATCTTTTTCGTCTTTACCTACAGTGTACTTACTATAAAAATCTTCTACCGTAGTAAGGGTGCTACCAAAAAGTTCCATGTTTCTTCTTACATAAGCAGGCACGTTGTCAAATTCGCTTCCAGATTCTGCACCACCGCCACTCATATTAAATGAAAGGTTGCGTAATTTTTGGATACGCTCTGCTGCTCTGCGTTTTTGCTCTTCTGCATCATCAAACATAGAGTCATCAATAAAAGAAGCAGGTGCTGCCATATTGGTGGCCTGACTATAAGAAGGCGTTTCAGGTTTTTCAATTAATTCCATATCACAAAGTCCTAACTCCGCATCTTCTTCTAATTCATTTAACGACTCACCAAATGAAGTTCTGTAAGATTGTTGCACAGGGGCTGTAGCTGCAGGCTGCGCTGTCATTGGATTTGGAGCGATGTAGGCAACAGATGATGCAATACCTACTGCAATTGGAGCAACGGGTACAACAACTTCTTGCGGTGCAGTTTCTTGCGGCGCAGTTTCTTGCACATGTACTACCGGTGCTGCTGCTACCGTTTCTTCTGCATAAATATTAGTAGGCTTATTTAAAATAGTACCCGTAAATGCAGATGTACTTGCTGGAGATGCTTTTGGCGCATCGTTTACTGTAAACTTGAGTAAAGCTTCTGATGGAGTAACAGGCAGAACAACAATTTCTGGTTCTGCTTCTATTACTGGTAGTTCAACTTCTTCTGTAATTTCTGGGCTTAATTCAAATTGAAGTACAAAACGCTCTTCAACAACAGGCTCGACAATTTCTTGTGGAGCAACATAATCAACAACTGGCGCGATATAAACTTCTTCTTCAACAACAGGTGCTTTAAATGTTGGACGCATCATGAATGGGTCGTTTTGCTCAAGCGGTAAAGATTGTTGCACAAGTGCTTGCATCGTAGGAAGTTCAAAAACAGGTGCAAGAACTGGTTCTGCAACAGGTTCTGGTTCAACAACTGGTTCTGGTTCAACAAAAGTAATCACAGGAGCCTGAACAGGTTGCTCAGTTTGCAATGTCATTACAATTTTTTCTTCTTGAGGTACTGCTTTTGTATTTACAGGACCTTTTGCAAATGGATCTTTATGTTCGAATCCTGTTGCAACAAGTGTGATACCAATTTTTTTATCCAAAGTATTATCGTAACCCATGCCCACAATTACATCCGTATCTTCTCCGGCTTGCATGCGTAGGTGGTTATTAATAATTTCTAATTCATCCATGGTGCATTCATGATCACCTTCGGCACTATTGATATTAATTAAAATCCATTTTGCACCTTTGATATCGCTATCATTTAAAAGTGGAGATGCAATGGCTTCTTCGATTGCAAGTTGTGCTCTGTTTTCACCTTCAACTTCCGCTTTACCTAAAATGGCAACACCACCATTTTTCATCACGGTGCAAACGTCTGCAAAGTCTACAATAATATGACCTCTACTATTAATAATATCGGTGATACATTTAGCAGCAGTTGCTAATACATTATCTGCTTTACCAAATGCTTCTTTCATTTTTAAATTGCCGTATTGCATACGTAATTTATCGTTGCTAATTACTAGAAGTGTATCTACGTGCGGCTTTAACTGCTCAATACCTTCTTGTGCTTGTTGTAAACGACGTGGACCTTCAAATCCAAAAGGCGTTGTAACAATACCTACTGTTAAAATGCCTAAGTCTTTGCAAATTTGTGCAATGATAGGGGCACCACCCGTACCAGTTCCGCCTCCCATACCAACAGTAATAAAAGCCATCTTGGTATTCACTTCTAAAATGCGCTTGATTTCTTCAAGCGATTCTTCGGTGGCTAATTTACCAACTTCAGGATTTGCACCCGCTCCTAAACCTTGTGTAAGGTGTGGGCCTAACTGAATTTTATTGGGAATGCGACTTTGCTCAATGGCTTTAGCATCTGTGTTACAAATAATAAAATCAACACCTTCAATATTTTGATCAAACATGAAGTTAACTGCGTTGCTTCCGCCTCCACCAACACCAAGTACTTTAATGATTGAGGATTTTTGTTTAGGAAGATCGAAGTGAATCATATAAACGAGTTTAGAAAGTTAGAATGAAATGGGTATCGTAAAAGTTGCGTTTTTATTTATTTAAGAGTTCGTCTTCCTCTTTAAATAAATCGATAAGGTTGTTTTTAAATTTCTCCCAAAATTTAACACGCTCAACACCATTACCACCAGGTACTGGCGCCGGATTAACTTCGCCTACAACTGGCCCTGCCACTACTTCTGGCGTTACTGCTTTTAAAGCACGAGGTACTTCAACACGTTTAAATGTTTCAGTAAACTCTTTGTGCTTCATGTCATAATCGGCGTAACCTTTTAAGATAAGACCAAGGCAAGTTGCATACATTGGCTTCTTGAGTTCATCTATATGATTGGGTGCTAAATGCTCATTTGGTAAACCAATTCTTGCATTTAATCCTGTTGTATATTCTGTTAATTGAATAAGGTGCTTTAATTGAGATCCACCACCTGTTAGAATGATACCACCATTTAATAAGCGGGTATCTAATCCTACTTGCTTGATATGATAAGTAACAAAATCTAAAATCTCACTCATGCGCGCTTGAATAATTTGTGCTAAATTTTTAACACTAATTTCTTTGGCAGGCATGCCCTTTAAACCAGGAATCGTGATGTATGCATTGGCTTGTGCCTCATCTGCAAGTGCACTACCAAATTGTACTTTTAAAGCTTCTGCTTGACTTTTTAATACACCAAGACCCATACGGATATCGTGTGTAATATTTTCGCCACCAAATGGAATCACCGCCGTATGCTTTAAAATACCATCATTAAAAACAGCTAAATCTGAAGTACCACCACCAATATCGAGGATTGCTACACCGGCTTCCATATCAATATCGCTCATTACAGCACTTGCAGAAGCTAATGGTTGCAACACCAAATCTTTGGTGCTTAAACCACTTCTTTCTACCGCTCTGTTGATGTTACGGATGGCATTTCTATCACCAGTAATGATATGAAAATTGGCACCTACTTTAACACCGTTGTACCCTACTGGATCTTTAATATTTTGGTTATTGTCTACATGGAAATCTTGCGGAATCACATCAATGATTTGATCGCCTGCAGGAATAAATGTTTTACGTTGGTTGTTGATTAAGAATTCAATTTCCGAACGCATAATTTCTGTGTCGGGGTCTTGTCTAACAATATCGCCACGTGTTTGCAAGCTTTTTATGTGATGGCCTGCAATACCCACATACACTTCACTCACTTCTAGCTCGGGGTTACTTTCGTAGCAATTTTCTAAAGCCTGCTGAATGGCTTTGATGGTTTGGTCAATGTTTAAAACCTGTCCGTGCTGAACACCACTCGAATTGGCGCGTCCAAAACCTAGGATTTCTAATTTTCCAAACTCATTTTTACGGCCGGCGATGGCGGCAATCTTAGTAGTTCCAATGTCTAGACCTACAATGATCGGTGCTTCATTGTGATGCATAA